>OJAY01000031.1_pt1 | contig 85096 bp, 94 predicted proteins | sample 1590331 | NCBI WGS metagenome assembly OJAY01 (sample SAMN05416835, study PRJEB24817) | seawater metagenome | isolation source: Sea water | place: Canada:Atlantic | collected 2013-07 | reverse complement strand
AACTCTGACTAGAGTATGTTGTGATAGACAGTTACACAAAATTAATTACAGGCTCGTCTTTCGATTTAAGTCTTACGTCACATAGCCGATTTATTTCAAGTAAGACTTTAATATCAAAATTAACTCCTCACTTTCATTTGCTCGCTCTTCATTACTTAAATCCGCCAGACCAATATGATGTCTTATGTGATCTTCTAGTATCTTGTTCATTAGTCCGTTAACAGCTCCCCTAATCGCAGCTACTTGCTGTAATACAGCAATACAGTCAGGTTCTTGCTCCAATGCTTTTTCTAATGCGTTAGTCTGACCACGAATCTTTTTTATCCTAGTCAGTAAAGCATTTTTATTTTTTTCGATATGAGCCATACAATCCTCAATTGTTCAAAATGGTATACTGGGGTATAGTATATTAAAATTGATAAACAATTAAGAGATAGTGAAATGCGTGAACAAGCAGTCGAAAAATGGGGGCATTCTCATCATTTTGCAATTGACACTGCACAATCTGAAAAGAAAGTGACAATCGTATTTGCAATCACGACATTGACTATGGTGATAGAGATAGTTGCAGGAACTTGGTTTGGTTCGATGGCACTATTGGCTGATGGTTGGCACATGTTTACTCACTCTGCCGCTTTTGCGGTTTCAATTTTCGTATATTGGTATTCAAGAAAGCACCGGAGTAATCGGCAATATTCTTTTGGCGTTGGTAAGGTCAATCCCCTTGGTGCATTTGCCAGTGCAGTTGCGCTTGGAACTGTTGCATTAATGATGATAATAGAGTCTATAGGTCGACTTTTTTCACCACAAGCAATACGCTTCGATGAAGCTATCGGCGTAGCGATAATTGGACTGATAGTAAATGTCGTATCGGCCTTTCTTCTTCATGACAATCACCACCATCATGGGCATGAGCATCATAGCCACCATGATGAAGATCATAGTCACCACCATCACGATCATAATTTAAAAGCGGCTTACTTTCACGTGCTTGCCGACACACTGACATCTGTGTTTGCTATTGTTGCCCTCGTCTCAGGTAAGTATTTTAACTGGTTATGGGCAGATGCTCTGATGGGGATCGTAGGCGCAATTATCATTGCCAAATGGGCCTATAACTTGTTGACTGACAGTGGCAACATATTACTTGATAAAGCTGCAAGTGAACCGATAGCTAACAAGATTGTATCGTGTACAGAAGAAGATGGCGTGTCCGTGGTAACCGATTTACATTTATGGAAGCTTTCGAGTAAACACCTAAGCGCTATTGTTTCTGTTGCGACACCGTTAGAAAAAACTCCTGATGATTTTAAACATATTATTCGTCGCCATATTGACCTCTCCCACTTAACTATCGAAGTTAATAAAATCTAAGTCGCATTCGGCAGTCGAACTTACTTTTCTGTTTTAGGAATCATCGTTTATGAGTATTTTTGCATTAATTCTGATAGCGTTTGCTATGTCTAGCGATGCGTTTGCCGCTTCGATTAGTAAAGGAGCACAACTTAAAAGCCCACGTATTCTAAATGCACTGAAAATGGGGCTAATATTTGGTGTTATTGAGGGTATTACTCCTATCATAGGTTGGGCGATAGGTTCGGCGGGCTCTTCTTACGTTCAGGAAATAGATCATTGGATAGCATTTATCCTTTTGTTTTCGCTGGGCCTGCATATGTTATATGTGAGTTTCCAAACTGAAGAAACAGAAATATCTCTTAGTCCCACAAGTAAAAAACGAGCGCTAGCTGCCACAATGTTAACTGCGTTGGGCACAAGTATTGACGCAATGACAGTGGGCGTTACGTTTGCATTTTTAGACGTAAACATTATTATAGCAGCTGTATTGATTGGTCTTGCAACCGCTCTAATGGTGACTATTGGTGCTTTATTAGGAACAGGCTTAGGTGCCTTAGTCGGGAAAAGAGCTGAAGCGTTTGGAGGCATTATCCTAATGATTATCGGTTCATGGACTTTGTATTCGCATCTGAGCGTTTAGTTCAGCTTGTGACGCATTGGTTGTATTAGCAACTTGCATCGCCTAGGTTGTTACAACCAAATCGTGTGATAATTAGACCGATATTTTCCCTTGGTAATCACACTAATCCACATGAAGCTAAGAGAAGATTAGAATTCCAGTCTAGGTTCGACGGACACTTTTAATCTAGTTATAGCCTTGAAAGTAGTTGACTGTCTCATGATGTATTTAAACCAATAAAATGAAAAAACTGACAGTCCGCTTTCTGCTATTTGTGATCGTTAATTGGGTCGAACTTGAACAGCCGCTTGTGGCACACAGATGCCATTAAACAAAGTCGCTTGGTGTTAACACCCACACTTGTATTAGTTCCGACTAAATCTGACACTGCTTCTAAGTATCTGTTCTCTTTGATAATCGGTAAATTATTTTTTCGACCTCATCAATAACCTCGTAGGGTGGTTTCGTAAATGAACGAGCTTTATCAAATTGCTCTTTGAGTCGAGCTGGAAGCGGCTCAATTAATTCAAGTGTTCTTTTTCTCGCTCCATTCGCATTATCTAAGATATGGGCTTTCTGTTGTTGCGCATCGAAATGTAGCTGTTTTTTTATAGTTTCAACCCTTTTCTCTACTCGCTCATCCAAAATTTTGTCAAAGTTCCTTCTTGCTCCATTCAGGCGCACACGTTCTTGCTCAACTTCCATTTTCTTTTCTTGAAACTCAGCCTCTAATTCACTTTTTATCTTCGATTCTTTTTCTTCTTCCGCTCTTTGTCTAGAAGAATAATAGTGCTGCTCTTGTGTATTGAGTTCCATTTTCTGCTTACGAATAGAAGCCTCTCTCAGAGAGAGAGCTTGCTCTTTTTGGTATATTGACTGAATCTTCCGCGAAAAGTTTTCCTTATCTGTAGCAAAACGTTCTAAATCTTCATCAAGATGACGTAACCGCTCGAGTTGGGATCTGTTTTTTATAACTATGCTATTTTGTTTTTTATACTGGATTAATTGCTCATCAATTTTGGCTAAAAGATTATTAAGTTTATCTGATGCCTGTTTATGTTTTTTACTAATCAAATACTCTTCTGCTTCAATTGTTTTCAGCTTTTCCGAAAGACTTTTAACTTGTGTAGCTAATTCTCGTTGTAAATTAAAATTATGGCTATAGGTCACTTGACCAATATCACCTACTGGTGAAACAGATAACCATTTAATAGGAGCTTGGTGAATAAACTTCCTTACAGTGTTCAAATTAAGCGTTTGCTCTTCAAAGTAGAACTCTCTCAAATCGATTTCCACGCAATTCGTATATGCGCGTCTCATTTCTGAAATTTTGTCAGTCTCACAAGGGTGTGTGACTGCTATTTCAATAACAATGAGTTCACCGTTTGCGTAAGCAATAACATCTGGAATTCTATTCTCAAGGCGCTTTTCGAGCTTAACATCTTCGAAATGAATATCTTTATAGTTTGGTTCAATTGTACCAACTGGAACGTTTAACTTTTGGTCCTCAGCGATGACCATTTTCGCCATTAAGTGCAGCTCCGTTTCTGGGCTCCAATTGCACACGTCAGGGTCATAGAATTTGGGGTCATGTGAATAATGAAAAGCTACTTTACCTCGATTTTTAGCGATTACAGGACATCCGCAACCGATACACGTCGAATTACAAGCCTTACCATTTATAGCGTTGTCGATATGTACAGGCATACCATCAGAAGAAAGAGCCAAAGCCATTTTAACGTTTGATGTTTGAATTCTTTTATCCGACATTATTTTTGAAGTGGCATCCATGATGTACCTTAACCCTCATACAAAATAATAAATATTAAATCATATCAAGACTATCAATAGTGAGAAGTGAAAATTTAAATTGCTGTACACCTGTTCATTCTCTAACAGGTCGTCACAACTGAGCAGGAAATGCCCTCTTCTCACTCAAAGCCGGCTGTCGAGATAGGTCAAAGCCTATCGACTCAAAGTGTCAGATCAGATGTAAGCGACTACACTTCATAGTGTTAACACCAAGCGACTTTGTCGTATCTTAATTACCAAGCAATTCTGTCGTAATTGCTAATTACCAAGGGAAACTGTCGGTCTCTTTTTTTACATGTTTGTTAGTGTTCTTGTTTTTTGAATACTAGAGGCGTGTTGAGGATGATTGTGATGGATTCTAAAGCTCAACTAACCGTTGATATAATTGCTAAAGTTGTTGAAGGCAGAATAACAATTGCCAATGCAGCTAAATTACTCAGTAAGTCTCGGCGCTCCATTGAACGTTATGTGAAACGCTATCAGCAAGTAGGTATTCAATTTGCAGTACATGGTAACAGTGGTAAGTCACCTCCAAATAAAACGCCCAAGTCAATTAAACAAGCGGTACAAGCCCTAATCAAAGACAAGTATTTTGATCTGAATTTGCTTCATCTAGCTGAGCAATTAGAAGTGAATGAGCATATTTTTGTGAAACGCGAAACGTTACGCGGTTGGGCACATGACATTCACCATGTTAAGCGAGCTAAACGAAGACGAGGCAAAGCCCGTAAACGCAGAGAACGTATGGAAGCAGCTGGCTTAATGATGCAAATGGACGGTAGCCCACATCGTTGGTTTGGTGATAAGAAACACTGTCTAATTGCCATGATTGATGACGCGACCAGTGAAATACATGCTGAGTTCTTCCCATCAGAAACCACAGCTGGTTGTTTGAAAGTGATGCGCGATTGCATCGAGACAAAAGGGCTATTTAAAACACTCTATGTCGACAGAGCAGGTATCTTCGGTGGCCCTAAGCGTTGTAACTTCTCGCAAATGCAGCGAGCCTGTGAGGAGTTAGGCATTGAAATTATCTTTGCTAATTCAGCGCAAGGCAAAGGTCGTATTGAGCGTGCCTTCGATACATTCCAAGACCGCCTTGTACCTGAACTGAGGCTCAACAACATCAAAGACATTGCCAGTGCCAACGCGTATCTTAAGCACGTGTTTATCCCACAGTTCTGGCAGCCTCAAATCCAAGTAAAATCAAAACAACAAATATCTGAATTTACGCCTTTATCGAAGCATACAAATCTCGATGATATCTGCGTTATTAAAGAACACCGCAAAATACGTAACGACCATACCTTCAGCTATGGCAATAAGTTCTATCTGATTGATTCACCGCTTAAACACTCTATCTCTAACCAAAAGATTGAAATCAGAAACACCAGCAAAAAGGGCTTCACCGCTCACTTTGCAGGTCGGCAGCTCAAAGTATCTGAGGTCATTGAGCCAAATAAAGTCACAATCGAAGAGTTGGAAATCCAAAAGAAACTAGAGGTGTTGGCCTTGGTCGATAAGCTCGGAAATGTCAGTGCAGCCTCACGCCAAAGTGGTATATCTCGCGATACTATTTATCGCCACCTGAAGTTGGTTAAGCAAGGTGGCCCAGATGCGCTAAAGCGTCAAGAAACACCCAACCTACGACATAAAAACCGTTCAGATACTGAGCTTGAACAAGCTGTCATCGACTTCTCACTTGAAAATCCGCATCTTGGTCAACAGCAAGTATCGCTGCAATTGAAAGCCAATAAAATCGTTGATGTGAGTCCTGCTGGGGTTCGCTACATCTGGTTGAGGGAGAACATGAACACCATGGCCCTGCGTGTTCAACGAGCAAGAAATGCTGAAATCGCTTAAGGAAGTAGCCAGCTTAACCACTGGCTGATATGCTCTTTACGACAAAGTCGCTCGGTAATTAGACCGACACAATCCCTTGGTAATCACACGACTACACTTCATAGTTCAACAAAGGGCTCGCTAGTCATCCTCCATTTTAATGTCACTATCAGAATTTTTATCAAAAATGGTAGAGATCAGTTCGCGTATCATTTTTGCCAATTCCTCAAGCTTCTCTTTTGCTTCAGGGTCAAGTCCTGACTCATCATCCTCTAAAGTAGATTCGATAGAGCTTGTGATGGTTTCAAATATCTCAAAATGTTCAGGCTTGAGGCTAGATGGTTCAAGCCCTGCACGATTAAATACATCCATTTGTTCAACCAAAGAATCAACATGCTCGTCGTGTGTTTCTCCATTTGCTATCGCCGTTTTGAGATCTGAAAGCTTTTCTTCAGCTTTAGCTAATGACTCACCAACAAAACTGTCTATTACGGAACTCTGCTTATTCAGCTTTTGGTTATTTAGTTCCATAGCCGATTTTAATATGGCATTGCTTGTTTTAGCTAAACCATCAGATGCATGTGAAAACAACCAGTTTGCTGCAGCTTCGAAGAAGCCTGGGCCTGACTTGGCACTGGCAGGCCTATTAGTAACCCCACCTTCCACAAAATCGCTAGGACCATTCTGAGCTGCAAAGCCATTATTACTACCCGCCAAATGTGGACTATATTGGTTATTCGGAATACTCTGATGCGTTGAACGCCCATTTGCTGCCTGAACATGTGCATAGTGACCATTTCCTCCCGAATCCATTCCTACATTTTCTTGGCTAGCACTTTCGGATGGTGCATTTTGAGCTTCACTTGCAATATCATCGGCTTCTTCTGGCTCAATCTCTAAATCGAACTCTACCCCAGCCTCAGTTTCTGACATTGGAGCTTCATTTTCTGCCAGCTCATCTTGAGCGCCTTGTTCAATTTCATCGACTGCTTCTGGCTCAATATCTAAGAACGAGTGTTCCTGATCTACATGTGAATCAAGAGAAACCGAGTCGCCGCTTTGTAGTTTTAGAAACTCATCTAATCGACTTTGATTTGTCGACAACTCGGGAGTATCTAAAACCTCATCAACCGGCGATGATTCTGAAGCTAGCTGATAAGTTACAGCTTCGGAGCTTTGGCTTACTCCCTTTTTTTGCGCTTCATTCTCATGCAACTCTTCTTCAATTTCGTTTATCAATTCAGCAAAAGCACTATCTGAATATTGCTCATCTTCATTTCTATCCATAATCCCCCCCTTATCTGGTTTTGTTCTATGAGAATACGCTATCTGTTTTAGGTTAAAACGCGGTCAGTTATTAAATGATGCTAATATGAATCAATCAAATGACTCATCAGCAATATCTAGCGCCATAATGACATTCTTTAGGGATGTGATTTCTAACAGAGCTAAGTACTGAGATGATTCAACCTGCATTGATAGGGCTAGCTTGTGTAGCAGTCCATGGTGATTTAATTGAGTGCTCTCAGAAATTGAATCTGGAGATACCAACGTATCAACCTCATTCCCTTTAATAAGGCTATCAGTGCTTGCTCCTGTTTGACTTGAAAGAGAATTTAGCTTTTTAAATTTGTCTGTATCATAGAATGAAAACTTTGAATGATATTTTCCAATTGCTATGGCTAATAATTCTCTTCGGGCATCCCCGAAATTTCCATCTGTAAAACGAAAAATATTTTGAAATCCATATGCCTTTGCAAGTGTATTTGTGCTGCCCCAATCAGAGTTTGGCATAGTTAAAAATTGAGATTGAGAGTTTTGAAAGGCAAGTGTATGTTCGCGGTCTCTTCTGTTTCCGAACCAGTTCATCGAGCCATCATTTACGATAGTTGCAAACGTGGAAACACTTGTAGGGAATGCCTCTAAACGTTTAAGGATTTCGTAGACTGGCTCTACATCACAATCGTCACAAACATTTTGAGTTAAATATACTGAGTTCGAGCGAGCATAATCAGCATATCGATTTTGATTGATAAAGAATTGCTTGGTTTTGGCGCTATTGTTCATTGCCCCCCAAATAGTTGAATTTATTAGGTCAACCAGGTTTGAAAACGCTATGGTTTGTGCGTCCGTGCTTTGTACTATTTTGGAAGTACTTGCATCTAGGCCAGTGAACATGCCTTGATAATAGCTTGTTACGCTTGAAGACATGTTACTTATAGCTGTCGTGATAGCTGCTGCCGTGTCATATCGAGCGCTTTCTAGCTCATAACAGGTTGCTTTGACAGTGCTTAATGCGGACGTAGTTGTTGCTGCAAGTGATGTCATTGCTGCGCCAGAGCATTCCAGATCACAAAAAGGCATACATGCCTCCCATGCATAACACTTTTCCACCCCAGCAATTAAGAGTATTGCAACTAAGTAGCTTGTAATCTTCACTGCGCCTTACCTGCTAAGCTCACGTTTGTGGAACGCATCAAAGCTAAATAGTCATTTAGTTGTTTGGTCTTTATTCCTTTTGAGACAGTGAGTTCACGTTGCACACCGTATTTAGAATTCTGACTAAGGGAATCCAGATTATCTATATAAATTAACCCTGAAGTGCTATCACTGAAGTTCATCTCCGCTGTGCTTGAATTCAGAGTGTCGCTTGGCGATTTCTTCAAAGCCAAAACCTTAGCAAGTCCTAAGATAGATAATACTTTAGAGCGACCAGTAGCCACGATGGCGAGCTTAGAGGCAATAGATTTGGCATCTATTGATAACGGTTCATGGCCCTCGGCAATCCCTGACAAAGTGAATGAATCGTCATTAACGCCCTCTGCAAAGGTTTGTGACCAAGAGTTTTCTTTTGAATCACCCTCCAATTCCTCTACTTGTGACACGTATGTCATCAAATTCGCTGCATACTCTTGATTTGCGACATCATATTCATTACGCACTTCGCCCTCATTTATTAGCTCCAAAGAAGTCTGACTTTGAGATAATTCACCATAGCGAGAGTCGTTGTTGAGAATTTCTTTAACTTTAGCGGTTAACGAATACGCCCGAAAAAAAGCGGCGTTGATAGAATCAATCATAGCTTCTAAAGATTTTTGCTTTTTTAAAATAGACAAGTCTATTTTATCAACCAGTGCATCCAGCCCAGCAAGCAGCTCTACAGAGTATTCAGTAATATTGGCAGTTGAGCTTGTATAAAACTCAGCCATGCCCTCCCCGGTCATTACGGTTTTATCAGTCATCTCATTGAAAGAAGCTGCAGCGGTATCTAGGCCGGAAGACATACTTGCTCCCCAAGATGTGAGTGCGGCGCCCGAGCATTCGTTGTCACAAGGTATAATTCCACATATCACCCCTGAGCAGCATGTACCAAGGCCAAACGTGGCATTTGCAATAGGTGATATCGCCAGAAACACAATTGAGCAAAATATACGGATCATTCAGCTACTCCTCTACTGACTTCAGAAGCAAATTGTCCTTCTGAGCATCTATTAAAGAATTGAGCAAGTAATTCTGCATGTTGGATTGATGTACTTGCTCTCTTAGCAGCCCGACATCGGTAAGTGATGAGATATCATCGTGCCAATCAGTTGATATTAGCTTTCTATCTGATTCAGAATGCATAAACTCTTCGAGCGAAGTCATGCCATCCTCACTTTCTACTTGCGTATAACCGATATCCCAAGAGTCGGTAGACAGCAGAGGCGCTTTCATAAGCACTTCTTTTGCAAGAACTTTATAAGCAGCAGCTTTTCTTTCAACAAATTGGTTGTACAGAACTTGCCTTTTTACAGACAGCTTCTCGGAATCAATGGGCTCTGGAAGCACAACTAACATTAAAAAAGTTAGTAAATTATTGACGTCATCACTAGTAAGCAAACCAGTTGATAGTTGTGGAAGTAATGCACTGTACTCATCATATTTTTCCTCCACCTTCTTCAGCCTTAACGTTTTTGACTCTTCCCCTTTTTCTACGACATAAGCCCACTCATGAAACATCACCATTTGTTCTTCAAGTTTTCCGTTAAACTCCACCAGTGCATTAGTTAGTGCTTCTGCACGATTCAGCGCAATTGCGCCTGATTCTGGTAACGCATCATCGCCATAGGTTTGTGCGTTTCGAAAAACCTGCTCTAACTTAATTTGGTTTTTAGCGTTTGTATTAATTGTATTCGTCAATGTATCAGTTAGGTTTGTGTAGGTTGTCGTGGTTGCTTCGTTACTAAATTCAATTTTATTTGTAGCCGCATCTAAGCTTGATAGGAGCGCTGATTGATTCGCCTCCAAAACGGCAATGTATGATTCACTGGCGGTTGTAATAGTTTGATTAACAGTTTCGGTTGCTGTTACAACACTACTAGCTGAAGTATTTAGCTCAGTAAGCGATGAGGAAATTGAGGAAGAAGCAGATTCAATCTTGGCCTGCAAGCAGCTATCACAGCCTGTGGCCATTGCTTGAAAAGTTGAAAGTGACGCCCCCGCGAAGATTATACAGTTTATGGACAGGTGTTTAATTGTCATCATCTGTTTCACTCTCGGTAGACCACAATCTATTAAAGTCCAAAGCGGACTCCAACTCTTCCTCCTCTGACGTTCGAACAGCCCGCTTAGTGGTACCATTTTTCTCAAGATAAACCCTATCCATCGACTTCTCTGTAAAGTGCTTAGCCGACCTGACAGTAGAAGAACCAAAAACTGATTCAACGACATCTTTCTTCGCTTCATCATTTGTTAATTTCACGCGTGTTTCAGTTAACTCATCAAATGAATTAATATCGTATGAATTACTGACAGAAACCTCTCCTAGGCCTAGCGGAGCTTCTAAAGTTGTATCAAGTTTTTCGGTTTGTTCGTTTATTTTATCTTCGACCGCCGAGCAAACCTGACTGGTTAATTGGTCCTTAAGACTGGAATATATCTCACTCCATAGTGAGTATGGGTCGACTGTCATAACGGAAAGGTCAATAGATCTAATGTCATCCAAGCAACCCGCTTCAACTGCGGCTTCAGGAGCAGTCATGATATCGTCAACCACTGTGCTTGCTGACTGGTTCATATCAACCCAAATTTCCTCTATGTTTTCTTTCTGCTTACAAGCCAAGGAATCGTCACCGTCTTCACAGTCGTAAACACTTGATGCGTTAGCATTATTCACTAAACAGCTCAAAGCGATGGATACCGCTAGGAATTTAAACTTCATATTATTTTTCCATGATTTTCGATGACTTGCCTAATGGCATACTGAACGAGGGCCAATCGGTCTATGCCTAATGCCGAATTTATAGCGCTATGCTGATTAGCAACTCGAAGTCGATCCAGAAATATAACGGCAATACGCCGAAGGTCATCATCTTCTAAATGTGCACTTGCAAAAGAACTAAGCTGATTCAATATCGTCGGAAATGTTTCGGATAATTTATTGAGTAGAAAAAAAGCTTTATCAGAACCAATGAATGCTAAAACCGTTAAAAAAGAGGCCATCCCCTCACTACTTTTTAAGAAATGTCCGTTTCCTTTTGATAAATCACTGGCCCAAATAGCAAGTTCCGCTTCAACTCTTGGGTCGTGATCAAGCGTCCAAGACTCTCTCTCTAATAGATAATCAATGAACCCTGCCGAGTCGGCTTTATCTTTCCAGAAGAATGCCACTGAGTTAGGTGTTAGCTGAAAGTCACGTGCCATTAAATTCCTCCATAACCGGAAAACCGTTGCTAATACTTGCGTGAAGTAGAAAATGCAGTTTCAACAAATAGCAATAGATGTTCAATTTTCTAATTGCTCCAAATCCAGAAAGTATTCAGATGGAGAGATACATGCGAACCAGGCTAATAAATTACATTTGGTTAATAGGTATTATCTTATTTCCTAGTTGTGCATTAGCTGATTCATTGCTCGTAAGCAATACAGAAGATTTTTCAGTTCAATTTTTCAAAATTATTTTTGGTAGCGTGGCAAATGTCATGCTAGGGCAGGATGTTGGGATAGAAGAGCCCGATACTGTCATGGGCGAAATAATGTATTTATGGAACTCTTTTCTACATCTAGTTTGTATGTTGGTCATTCTCTGGAACGGCTTCATGTGGATGGTTCAAGCAATGATGGGCAAAAGCAGTAGCTACGACACCATAGGTATCCCTTTGCGCTTTGTTATCGCTATTATCGGCTCCGTACCTTACGGCCATGGATATAGCTTAATACAGCTCGTTAATTTTGTTGGCGCTTCTGTAGGCATACAACAGGCTAATGAATATGCAGATGTTGTATATGACAATATGAATGCTGGGGGTGATATAACGCAATATTCCGCTTACTTAAATAGTGACGAATTGGTAAACAATCTTTTTCTATCCCATGTATGTATGCAACTGATTAACAACTATGAAGAAGAACAATACATAGACCGTATTAGTGAATCAGCGATTCCCTCAGAAGGGTTGTCCGAAGATATAATATTAAGCGGGTATTTAATGTCATTTGGTCAAGATTCATGGTGGGGAACTTATGACGAACAGGAGTGTGGTAGCTATGAATTTAGTAATCTGGCCGGAGACGAATCATATACAAACGGAATTGCCGAAGAGGGCCTAACAAGCTCACTTTTCACAGCGGCCACGACTCTTGACAATAATATTGGGGATCTCGTTACTGAGTTTATTCCTAATATCTGGGGGGGGGCGAAGATTGATTCTGAAGAGGCTGAATATGAAACGTTAATGGAGGAGATGAACGACTCATTGGAAACCATTCGTGGCACGTACAAAGCAGACGTAAATGCTGCCTTGCTCCAATATGAGGATGATAGACAAACGTATATAGATGATAACCAAGAAGCTGTACCAAGCTTTACCAGTAATTTTGATGCTCGGGAGGTAGGTTGGATGGCACTCGGAGCAACATATATGCTTCAGTCTATCCAAACCCAAGCTGGCCTACAGTTTGTGAAAGGTAATACTCTAAAAACACGATCGGACATTCTACCTGACGTTTACGAAATAGAAGATATACAAGCTGCACTATCTTCAGCGGCGCAAGTTGTTGGCGTGAACATGCCTAGTGGTGAGAAGGCAGTAAGCCAGCTCAAAGAATTGCAAAATAATTCATCAGCTCTCATAGCAAGTGCCGCCCTTTGGTTTGTTAGTAATGGGGATGACCCAATCATGTCAGCCATGAACTATGGGCATAACCTAATAGCAATAGGTGAACTTTCAATTTTACTCAGTAAACCGTTAGAGGCACTATCAAAAACCTTGTCAGCTGAAGTTAATGAAGAAACAACAGATTTGCCAGTCGTGGGCGAGATAGCCAACATCAGAAGATTCACATTAGCAGCTCTTGAGACGATCATATCGACGGGCATGACCAGTCTTTTAACAATGGCCTATGCATTAATTATAGCCGGTGTCTATTTCGCTTTTTACTTACCTGCATTGCCATTAATCCATTGGATTGGAGCTGCGCTGGGAGCTGTTATCGCGAATGTTATGAATATTATTCTTGCCCCCATACACATTATCGCTCATGCACTAATAGATGGTCATGGCATAATTGGGCAGAACGCTAGGCAAGGTTATTTAATCATGTTTGGTGCTTATTTAAGATTCCCGCTAACAGTTATTGGGTTTGTCGCTCTATATCCGCTGCTATTGGGAGCTGGAAAGCTGGTTATATTACTTTACACTCCATATGTGAGCTCAATGGTTAGTGGTCACGTAACCGGAGGAGTAACTTTCATAGCGATAACAGTTCTTCTAGGAACATTACTATCTGCGGTCATAGAGAGGTGCAACAATGTTATGCATGAACTATCCGATTCAGCCATGAGAATGATAGGACATGGCGCCGAGGCACTGCAGGGTGGCTCTTTAGCTTCCAGCTCTACAGGAAGATTCTCTTCAGATTCAACATCGGTCACTCAATCTGCATTAGAAGGAAGTAAAGAAGGGCATAGAGCCAAGATTAGAGAAGAGGCTATTCAAGAAAACCGTGATAGTCAGAAGGATTTAAACGATAAGCTATAGAAAGCTGGGGTTAGTATTTAGCCCCACCTCCCCTTACGAAGAACGCTCTTCTCCACCGGTCAGTTTTTATGTTTTTGGAAGGAAGATAAATGCTTGAGTAAAAATACTCAGAATCTTCCTCGTCAAACATGGCAGTTCTTACCGTTCTGTTTGATAACTTAACGCCATCGATTATTTTGTGGTTTTTCTCATCGAGTATTTCTGCAATTTCACGAATATTGGCGATTCGCCAGTCGTTATAGCCATACATCGTTTCCTCATTTAGCATCGACATTAAATCAAAAGTATCATACCCCCTTACTCGAACAGCACATCTACCATTATGAAAAAACTCGGTCGAAGGGCAGCGCATCAACATTAATCCCGATTTTTTACTTACCGCTATAGGGCCATCGATAGCAAACCCCTTTTTCCTATTTAAAGCTTCTTTACTTCGTAAGCCACGCGAAATTCGGCTCCGAGTCCCATTAGGAATATGATCCCATATGATTTTGCTTAATTCCTTGTCAGTAATAACCTCATCTGGAATGTGAGATTTCAACTCAGCCAATTCGCGCTCCGTCAACAATATTTCTATTTTCGTATTTGTCAGCGTTTTGTTTGGCACATCTGCATACCAATATGCCTGCCCAAAAGTAGCTACAAGCAAACTCACAAAAGATAGAATTCGATACGTTTTAAAATGCATGATCTAGTGTCCTAATTATGTCTTTTTCAACCACGTTCCTCTTATAACCCTTAAGTAAAGTAGGGGTTACCGTTGATACGAATCTCAAGTAGTGACGCTCATTCAAGTTTGTATTTTTTCTTTTTCCGTCTTTAAAATCCACGACTGAAAATGTTTTACTGGTAATGTCGAACGCCCAGTAAGGCGCAGACTGCGTATAAGGAAAAACGGAAAGGTTTGCCGCCGGTGACTCGCATCTTTTCTCAACAATACCGCTCAGCTCTTCGGGGGTCGGTATTCTCATAATCCAGTCACGATCTTTGTGATTACTATTGACTGAGGAAACTAATTCAATTGCCTCAGCTGCAGTGTACTTTTTAGCTGTGTCACATCGCACAAGGGAGTCTGCCCCTTGAGCACACCGGTCCCACATCAACAGTGGCGATTTTTGCATTACCCTCTTTGATTCAAAAGTATTTTTTAAACGATCCGTTTTTTTAGGTGACCATTTGTACTTTTTATTGTACTGGAACAGAAAGGCATTATTTGACGCTGTGAAATCAGCGCCTAAATCACAGCGCTGCGGCGTTTTTACTGCGTTGCTTTGGCGCAACTTATTCCAATAAGAAGCTTGTGCAGAGACTGTTTTATCGGTGTAAGACAACGAGCCTAATAGCAGACCAGTTCCAAACAATACAACAGACATTTTTAAATAATTCATTGAAACCCTCCATTTGACATAGCCATAATAATCGAATCATTAGAGCGGTCAAAAAAGAGGGCTAGGGAAGATTTAACCCGCTGTAACTGGGATTATTTTACCATTTTTAAGTAGAAAGCCATTCTTGGCGGCAGGCTTAGTGTATATGTAAACCTCTCTATCACCATCACTGTCAGTAATAATTGTGGGCTGTTCGATGTTAGGTTGAGTAAAATCCTCATCCACTTGGATTTGCACTAACTTTTGCTCCCAATCCACTACAAAGTTCAAACCATAATTTTTACCCATATGGCCTAACACATCCAAAAAGTAATCATCAGAGGAAGACCAAGAAACGGTTGGGAAAGCTGTAACTTGTTCATCAATGTAAGCATACCACCCAGAAGGTAAAATAAAGTACATGGCGTCTTCTATAGCTTGATTTTCACCCTCACTGGATACCCCGCCGAGGTCAAATGGAGTTCCAACCGGATATACCTTACCAAAATAGTCACCTGTCAAAAGCTTGTAACCAGGCACACTACTATGTGATGTAGGGACAATTTGCTCTTTTTGCATATCGATGTAAAAGTTCGCGTTGGCCGTGAAGCTTATAGCGAAAATACACGTAGTTAGTAGTTTTTTACACATTGTTGACTAACCCTTTTAATTTAAATTTTGAACTTACTCTTTTTGCATTAGCACTGGATGGCAGCTGTTGGTTTTCGTGAATAGTGGCCGATTCTTGAGTGTCATCTACCTTTTTTTCTTCTCTGATTTGCTCGATGATTTGGGGCGCATGCGTATGCCCTTGAACACTTTCAACAACAGCTTTTTTACCGTTATTAACGCATTCCAAATAAAAGCCATGAAGAAGCAATATTCGTAAATATGAAGTTCTTATATGACTTTTTGGCCTGCCTACGATTTCATTAAGGACGCGTTGAGCTGAGCCCTGGGACTGACTATCATCAGTTGATATTCTAACCGTAATATGGCCGAGTTCAGCACCATCAACCCCCTCTTTATTTAGGTCACAGCCACCAATAATAAGCCCGCAGCTTGCTAAGAATTTCTTAAAAGCAGCTCCTTGGACAAGCACCCTTCTAGCAGCTTCCGGTTTTAAATTACTTATGTACTCATACAGGCTTAACTCAAAATCAACTTCTAAATCAAAGGGCACATTAAAGCGTGAGTAACTTTTCATAACGCTCATATCTATAGGCTTTTAGCCAAAGCTAAGCCAGCCAAGTTATCAAATTCAGGGGTATCTGTTGTTATTGCTCCCTTATAAACGTCACGCAGCGCGGTTTTGAGTAACTGAGCACCACCACCACTAAACATAATGTAATTAAGTGAGTAGTCTCCCACTAGTTCATCGATGTAATTCATCAGTCTTTTTGCTGTCATAATCAAGGAAGACTGAACCAAATCAGAAACATCATTGGCTTTATTCATAAAGTGAAACACGCCGGTAGTTAACGCTCTGTTGACTTCCGCTGGTGGAATGTTTGTTACTTGGAATTTTTGCTGCAAAAAACTTTTTAAAGTGTCTTTAATATTCAGAACACCAATATGCCGCGAGCCAGAAAGTTTGTGGTTTATTGTGATTTCATCACCAGGTACCAAGACTGAAATATCTGTGGTATTTCCGCCTATATCGCAAACACAGAAACTACCATTAATATCCTCAAATTCCTCTGCATCATCGCGGAGCACGTAAGCTAAAAAAGCACACACGGACTCAGGTTGTATAGTGTGCATGTTAGGTACTATAGACGCCAAATCTGCCCCATCAGCTGATGTAAACGGCTTTTGTAATGCATCTCTTACTTTCGATATGTATTCAATATCCGCAACCCCGTCTTTGTAATAATATCCAATCGGTAAGGTTGTACTCAGGGATACCTTTTTTCCAGAAAAACCCGCCAATTTTAAACCATGGTGTATTAATGCGCCTTTGAATTCAGAATATGCAAATCCTTTGTTTCTAGACACTTCATTTTCAACATATTCGCTCACTGTGTATGACATACCATCGACGTCATAAATTCCAGATCCGCTACTGTTCATTGATGAGAATACCCGCCCCATCTGAGCACTAGTCGCATACTTAAAACCTACTAGGGTTTTTTGGCCATCCACATTACCCCAATACCCGACTTTGTTTTGGTCATAACCATCATCCATAAACACATCATGAACCTCTTGGTCTTGGTCCCAAATTGGGGGTAACTTTTTTAAATCATTAACTATCTGCATTTGTGAACCTCTTCGCTCTATTAACTTTTGAATTGAATCGCTTCTTGCCTGCTAACAAGCATCTCAATTGTCGCAAAGCTATTATTGGAGTTACTTTTCTGATGCGGGCGTATACAAAAAACGATACATAAATTACGCTGGCTACTAGAATCGGCCAGCTTCGATCAAACCAAAGTGGGATGAGTGGCAGGATTGCATACGCACTAAGGGAAACAGTTTTCACACCAACTTTAGGTTCATTTCCCAACCGCCAAAAATGCATAGACGTGTAATTTTTTAATTTATCACTCATACTTTAGCCAGCCATCCTTATAATCCTGCTGAGAAAGCAACTCTCTTTGAACAAGTTGATCTCCAACAGTTTTAATAATCTTTAAATCGTTTGGCGTCCCTACTGTTTTTATTGTGTTTATATAACCTTCCAAAGATATCAATCCTCCTGAAAACTTTTCGATCAAATCATCCGCCAGCAATCTCCCGTTATTTTTCATCTGCTCCCGAACTATTGCCCCTATTTTTTCAGGCTTATTAATGTCATTCAGAAGCTTCTCCTGAGCTACAGCGTCGAAGAAACACCAAGACCGGACAGCCGTGCGACCGTTGCCGTTTAAATTTAATATTAATCTTTGATGCATAATCGTATCGATAGCTTGGTAAATACGAACCGCCGCACTTCTTTGCTCCTCAGTTGGATAGGCATCAATGAGTCTAGGTAGGGTTTGCTCTGTTGAATTTGTATGTACTGTTGATAGAACATAATGGCCCGTTAGGGCTGAAGTAATCAGGTTAGATATTGCTTCACTGTCACGCACTTCTGACCAAAAAATAATATCGGGTGCGCGTCTCAAAGAGCCTTTAAATGCTCGACTAAAAGAGTCTATATTCTTTGGCACTTCACTTTGTGCTATATCCCCAACCTTGTTTTTTATCCCCTCCAAGTTGAATTCAATAGGGTCCTCAACCGTGATGATGTTGTCATGGTGATGCTGCACGTGATGCTGTAAAGCAGATGCTATCGATGTGGATTTTCCAGAACCGGTTGGTCCCGATACCAACATGACACCGACTTCTCTTTGCAGTGAATCTACAAGCTCCATAGGCAACCCAATTTCGCTTACGTTTGGGATATGCTCATTTAGAATTCGTACCGTCAATTCCGCGCCGTAATCTAAATCATTGGAACCAAGCGCCGTTATATGGCAACGACAATAGATCATTGAGTCATCTTTGAGCATTATTGGATAACGAAACGGGGCGTCACGGCCTCTTCCTAAATTCGATGTAATAGAATTCTGGTAAATCTCTTGAAGAGTAGTGAGCAGTTCATTATGTGATACTTGTAACTCATTTATTCTTAAAAGCTGATTAAACTTTTTGAATAGAATAGGGCGACCTGATCTGATGATCACATCGGACACTCTTTGGCTATGAGCTTCAATTATAGTTGCATTTAGGTTAGTTCGATTAAACGTATCAAAATCAAGCATAGTCATTGCTCTCTTTCGACGAACACGGGGCGCCACTTCTTAATATCATTAAAATAAGCGTCGTGATTAATTTTAAATCTAACATCGTCTACATAAATCGTTTGCCCATCTGAATCTAAAATTACCCCTTCATGCACAACCTCTGCTTTTGGCATGCTGACTACATTAGTTAGATTGGCAAATCTGAACTCATATAACCCGTTGATTTTATTTTCGAGTCTTGAAAAGCTCTCATCTAGGATCACTTTAGCCTGCTTACGCCCTAACTCCCATCCTTCACTAAACGCCTTTAAAAATGCATCTTCTTCTTCGTTGGTTCTTGGCATTAAAGCAGTAGGCATCATTTCTGGTTTTTCTAATGGAAATGTGAGGTATTCCCGCCAACTAGGGGGACTCATTACAACTTCTGCTTTATCGTCTAGAGTGTAAGATGTTGTCACGCGCCGCGCTTCTCTTGAGGAGTTTTTTTCGAACAATTGGATAGTCTTTTGAACGGTAGGCAACAGCATATTTCCGTTAACAACGAATTGATTAAAATCGACTGTTTTATCTAGCTGAGTTGAGAAGTCTTCTAATCGCTTTTGATTTTTTGAATGAAAATAATACATTCCTTCATCATTTCCCCACTGCCTTGCCTGGTCTTCAATTTGCTCAAACCTTGCATTATTGCGCTCAGGATCTTTCTCCTCAGAACCTTGGCTAATCGCCGCGTCAATTAGTTTCTCTTTAACGTCTAGTTCCTCTCGGCTAGGTCCATGATTTAACTTTAATAGAGTATCTATCGGTTGAGCAGCATGCGCCGCACCAGTCAGATTTAAAGCAATACATAGGGCAATAGTGCGGATTCGCATTCTTATAACCCTCTATATTTTACTTCAAGCAGGTTTTCACTCGCCTTATAAACCACTATCGCCCTTGAACCTGTTTGCTGCCCAATATCATCCATAATGTCAATTAAGGGACGAAAGTTTACATCCACATTAACTAATACTCCGGCAGACGGTTCCAAGCCCAAGTACCTAACCTCATTCATTCCCACATAAGCTGATAATTGCCTCAAGAATGGCTCTAGAGGGCCGGTATATGTCTCACCCAGATTAATAGTCTTTTGCATTACAGGTAGCTCCCTTACATCAAAAGACAGATCTTTATTACCTTCTTCGATATATCGAGCTCTTTCCAGATTCGCTAATTTATTGCTATTAGCTACCATTTGCTCAGCAAGAATCGCAATCTTTTGCGCTACTGGGTCTGACTCGTCAGGGTGAAGTTGGGTTGGAGCGGCCGCACACCCCATCAACCCTATTGAAACAAGAGCGGTTAAACCAAAGTTTTTTATTGCAATCACCAAAAACACCTTTTCATTCAATTAATAACAAGCCTACCTGTCTAGCACTGCTGAATCTGGCGACGAAGTGCCAAATCTGGCAGCGAAGTGCTAAATATGTCAGCGAAGTGCCAGATGCGGCATTTCATGTACATATCTAAATAACAGTTACTAATAACGTTAGAATTAACGCACACATTACTCAGTGATTTTTAGCCCGCAACAGTTTTCCGGATTTGGAGACATTTACCTTTGTCACCAAAAACTACGCAGATGTACTATCTGGTCATAAACATAGAAATTAAAAATCATATGAGAACTCGAGAAAAAAGCACCTTAGAGCAATACCGTTCAATCACAGTTAGACTATTAAACAGCGTGGAAAAACTTGGGACGCCACCAACACCAGAAAACGTCAAACATCACGTAGAGCACCTTGTTCCACAACGCGGATACGCATGGCTTAGGTTGGTAAAGGCGAGCTTAATAGAGCACTATTCTCAAAATAACGATCCAGATGGGATTGAATTAATTGAGTCTATCTCTTCGGAACACTCAAAACGCAAAGATCTAAAAACGAGTGCAGGTAAAAAGAAATCGATCACTCCAGCACAGCTTGAAAAGCTTCGAGCGCACTTTAAGGCGAACGTTGACAACTCAAAAAACATTAAGCCAATCATCGCATTAGTTGAAGCGACGTTAATTGCAGGTTTACGGCCGTCTGAATGGGCTTTCGCGCAATTAATTAAATCCTCTGATTTACCTTCGGATCTCATTTCTATTTTCTCAGATTACAGCGGGGACTATCCGGCTTTACTTGTCGAAAACGCGAAAGCCACGAATGGTCGTTCTTTTGGGAAGTATCGAATAATTGACCTAAGTGGGTTAGACATCAGCGCAATGAGCTTTATAAATCTAGCCCTGCTCTACGCTCAAAAATATAAGACAACAAATTCAGATTGGGATGCGTTCTATCAAACGATTCGCTGCTCTTTATACAATTTAATTAAGGCACATCTCCCCTCACTGAAAGGGGTTAGCCTTTATACCTTCAGGCATCAATGTATCGCAAATCTAAAGCTTCATTATAGCCCTGCAGAAGTCGCAGTTATGGTAGGACATGGTAATGATTTAACCGCCTCTGAGCATTATGGAAAGCGCAAGTCAGGCACCAGCACATCTGATTTAATCAAACCAAATGAAGCAGATATCCCTAGAGTGCGCCAAATCCTTAGCTCCAAACTTTCCAAACGAGCTTTTTCCGACTCACATCCGGAAATCCCCAACGCCTGAACTCCGTATTAGCATTTTATTTTAGGGATATCACTCCACTTTGTCGTGTATTGAGGGGATAGGAACTCTCGTCGCATAGCAAACTTTTGCTCGAAGCCTTTGGCGGCCATTTGAACTGTGGAACGACCATATTTAGCGTTAATATTATCCATACACGCCATAAGTTTGCCGTTGTCATTTGATGGACTAAACAAGTCGTACTGAAACAGTCCCTCATCGTGCAAGTCCAATAGCCCCACACCGCATTTATAATAACGAACACCTGATTGATACAGCTGCACCATAGCGCTTTCAATTACTTTTACTATGTTGCGGGTGTCGTTCGTCGGCACAGTAAAGCGATGAAAGTGTGAGCGGCGAAAATACCCTCCTGCATCATGAGGAGAACTCGTCGCAAATAGCGTCATGCTTGCGGTTAGACTCTTTTGCTTGCGCAGCTTTATCGCCACCGTTTCAGCATGGCTAGCTAACGCACTGCGTAGCTCGTTGAATTCTGTAATCCGATTACCAAAGCTTCTCGTGCTGTATATCTCTTTTTTAGCAGCACGCACACTATCCCAAGTATGTCGTACCTCACCGTTTAACTCACGCACCGTATTTTCGACAATTATTGATAACTCCTTGCGGATTTGAGACGGGTCTCGATTAGCTAGCTGCCATGCGGTATTAATTCCTAATGCGTTTAGTCGCAAACCTAATCGTTTACCAATACCCCACACTTCCGTCACACCCATTTGTGATAACACGCCTTTACGGATTGCCTGAGTATCTAAGACAGCAACCCCCTTAAAGGCTTCGATTTTTTTAGCTGCATGGTTCGCCACTTTGGCTAATGTGGGCGTTGGGCCGATACCCACGCAAATGGGCAGTCTAACCTCGCGCCAGACGGTTTTTCTAATCTGAGTCGCTAGGCTTGCCCAGCCTTCTTGGGGCGGCGTAGCCTCGTTACCGTAATATAAAAAACACTCATCAATGGAATATACGTTAATGTCAGGCGCGAAACGTGCGCAGGTATCCATCATGCGCTGACTTAAATCAGCATAGAGTTCGTAGTTGCTAGAGCGAATAACGACTCCTGCTGCCTCAAGCTCTTTCTTAACCTGAAAGTACGGCACGAACTTCTTACCCACACCTAAGCGCTTAGCAATGCCACAAGCCGCACAGATACAGCCGTCGTTGTTTGTCAGTACCACCACAGGCTTATTGCGAATTCTGGGGTCAAAGACCTTCTCGCAACTGGCATACATGCTGTTGGCATCACACAAGGCGAACATCAGAGTTGCTTCTTAAAGGGTCGGTGTAAGCGAATAGAGCGCGTCACCACTCCCTCTATCTGAAAGTCGTCACCTTCTTGCAAAAAATACGGGGGAAAACCCTTACTGGAAGACAGTAAACAACGCTGTACTTTATCGATTTTTTTGCACACGAATACTCCATTGAGATTTGCCACAACAATGTCTTGGTCTTTAATTTCTTGAGCGCGATCTACAATTAAAAGGTCACCTGAGAATATACCATCACCTTTCATTGACTCCCCTTGAGCAATACCAATATAGGTCGCAGAGGGGTGGTCAATAAGTAGCTGATCTAAATCTAGGTTAAGCTGTGTGTATTCTGCCGCAGGTGACTCAAAACCAATAATACCCGCGGACGCTTTGATAGGGATAAGTTTCAACATACTGTAATTATATACAGTATTATTGATCCAAGAAACACAAATATAGTCCACTCAACTAGATATAGTCAGATCAACAGGCCAAAGTCGAACGATGAACTTATTCGCCTTGGCTCCCAGTAAACATTCTCGCAGCTAGTTGCTTGTAAATCGCAGTTGAACGCCGAATCTGCAATATTACTAGCTGTTTATCCAGATCACACCATCCCTCGCCAACACTACATTCCAAGGCGTATTCCACTAAGCCTTCAATCTCTTGACGAACGAAAGGACACTGACCTGGTTTGTGTACTTCGAATTGCCCCATAATTATCCTCTATATTTTCCAACAATGACCGACAGAATTTCTCATCTATAGAAAACGCTGCAAAAAATAGGGTTTCGGCCGAAAAAAACGCATAACTGCTGCATTTGGCAAGCAACTGCTGTAATTGGCAAGCAACTGCTGTAATTGGCAAGCAACTGCTGTAATCGGCAAGCAACTGCTACATTTGGCAGTGTTCATCCACATCTTCACCAACCGAAATTTAATCACTTAATTTCTAGTATTCAAGACGTTACTGCTTAAGCAGTAACGTAGTGGAAATCTGTTAACGCTTAAGCAGTAACGTAGGGAGTAGACTTTTAAAGCTAAAAGCATACAAAAACAGGTGGCGAATAAAGCAGGAAGAATCTGAATCAATTCTTTTATTTACTCACAAAAAACTTGAAATCCATTTTAGATGAAACACCGTAAATCCCACGACAACATTAACTTTAAGACATTTTCGCTTAGTTAAAATTGTCGCATTCCCCTCACGTAGAGCAGTGAAGATAAATAACTAAAAACAGACAAAAGACTGTTAAGGCTAACTAGCAGTAACGTATTTATAAAAGTGTTACTGCTTAAGCAGTAACGTAGGGAGTAAAATTTTAAGGAGCGAAACGGGTGTGTTTTTTTACTGCAATTGAAGGGTGGCACATATCCCGCGAGGAGCGATAGCGAAAAAGGGGTATGGGGTGGCCTGATGATTTAAGTGATATTTGAGGCCGCTAAAAGCCGCTCACGGGCTTAAAAAATATTACGGGCCTCTCCCCGCCTCTAGGTATCGAACAGCCATTTGATAGTCTCATGTGAAATATTAAGCAGTGAAAAGCCAAGTGTGTGACAGAGCTTAGTGAGTCTTTCAGCACTGGGGTTTATCAAGCTGCACTTGTCAGATGATTCGATGGAGTCATCGCAAACCGAGTAAATTGTCAGAAGAGACTTTTCTTGGTTGTACGTTAGGTATTCGCTTACACCGAATGAAGTGGTACGCGATGCAACCTTGATAAGTGATGGTATGCGCAAGTCTACTTCTCCCTGCTCGCTTTTAAAGAAATACGAGCCGCTTTCGGTGCGAACGGAACAGTTAAAGCCTGGACCACCAGCATTAACAATTTGGGTATTGATGGTCTTGATGAAACTTGGAACGCCTGTCACGATTTGCATATAAAATCTCCATGTGTGTTTTGAGTTAACGTGCCTTGATTTTGAGGTCGTGCAACAAAGTGGCTACGACACTCCAAACAGCAATTCACGCATTGATAAGATTTGGGTCTCTGCCCTCTCCTTGGTTACTGGCTCTAATTGGCCTAAACGCTCAACTGCTGCGCTGCCTGACTCAATCATGATCTGATTTGCGTCAGCCAAATTACATTCGGTATGTTTGGCGTACCAAAGGTTATTTCTCTTGTGGTAACGAAAACTAGAAGCTCTCAGTAAACCTAAAACGCTCTCAGAGGGCTTTTCACTAAAAACAAGCTCGATACCATGTTTAGCGTCATTAAAGCGTAGCGCGACATTTTGAGGTTCGCCCCCATTAGTCTTTGAATTATCCTTGGGTTTAGCTAAGTCCTTTTCTTGCGGAGTAATTTTTTTTGTAGACTGCGGATTGGTCAGGTGTTCAGCAAGTACCCCTTGAGGAACCCAAGAAGCACCTTTGTCGAATAGGTTAACTTTGTGTACCAACCAACCGTCAGCAAACTCATTTGATGTTTCTTTTAGGTAAGCGTTAAGAGAGCTGTAAGAGCGTTTGTGTTCGCAGTCTTTAGGTAAAGTGGCAAGGTGTTTTGTGTCTTCATGTAACGCGGCAGCTTTACGCATTTCAGGGAATAGGTTTCTAGTGTGTGTAGACCAAGCAAGGATGATTGTTTGATTGGTGGTAGAGCCGTGATAGTCCTCTAGTGAATTTGAAGTGTTAGTGACGTTTTGAGCAACGATAACGGCCTTTGTGTTTTTAGGCATGTATTGCTCTATGTGTTTTATGTATTCGTTGTGAGCGTCTTGCTCTGCTTTTGCTCTATCACGGTTAGCTTGTTTTTCAGCGTCCAATTGTTCTTGGATGAACGCCTTAAAGTTTACTGCCTGAGTATTTGAAAGTTGAGGGCGACAATCGTTGATGGTGATGTCTCTCTCACTACGGGTAGTGAATAACCATTTGTCATTGAAGATATCAAAAGCACCAAGCGTATATTTAGGGCTTAGGCCAGTATGGTCTACCTCTAGTATGTAAGCGTCATAGTAAGCGTTTGAGTAGGTATTCTTTACCGTAACGAATTTACCTATGACGGTATCGTAATAATCGATATCAACTGGGTTAGCAAGGATTGCGTTTAGTAGTCGTAGGCAAAGTGCAAAGTTGTTTATCTCTTCTTGGGTGTCACCTTCGTAACAGTTACTAATGAGAATATAGCGAAGCTCTGAATATGCTTTAGTTCTGGTTAGGGTTTCCGTTACTTGAGTGGTGTCATTCCATGCCTGGGCTGATTCGTTGTATCTGGCCGCATATGACTCTGCATTCTGCCAATAGATCCCTTTGGCGATATCGGTTGCTGTTAGCGTGCTAAGGATAGTGGTGTTTTCACGTATCCATGTAGCGATGTTAAGAACCGTTGATTGTGAAGCAAGTGAAATAGACATGGCGTAGCCCTCTTGGTTGATTGCAGGGCTAACGTGTCAAGCCACCAGCGAGCGGCAAATTTTAGGGTTGGGGTTAGATTGTATTTACAATCGTTGGTTAAAAACTGGATTGGCCGACAGTCAACTCGCCTTTGTAGCTCAGTGGCAACTCTGCAATCTCCCAAGCAATATTCAATGGTGTGGTTAATTCAGTCTTATCTTGTTGGATGTAGTTGTATGCGCCCCACTCTGCGAATGCGGGCTCACCCTCTTTGGCCAAAACAATTTCATTGCCAAACTGGTCGATGCAAAGCATCAGGTTTTGCGATGGGCGATATGAAAGACAAGTTAGATAATGCATTGCTTCTAACATGACTGCTCCTTGTATTGAGTTTGATTCGATTAGGGGGCGCTTGAATGCTCACCCCCGCTAAAAGTGACTGAGTGTTTACCATTCGTCCGAAGCGAGCATATCCATAACACCCTGCTCGATTTCGGCAACCTCCGCTTGCTGCTGGCAATCGCTATTGCAATAAGTCTTGCCGCCTTGGGTGTAACCGTCCGCTGGTTTCATGCCGTAAGACTCAAAAGAGAAGTGACAACCGGCGCAATGAGTAGGCGCGGCATTCGGGTTGGTTTGGGTGGTGCGTTGACTTGGGGCTAAGTAGCTCATATCAGTTCCTTAATGGGTTTGTGAAAGCGGGTTCGCTGGTATGGGGTCAATGTGTCTGGGTGGGGCGGTATTGCAAATAAAGGGGGGGTGAACGGAGGTGGCCGTTAAGCCGAGTGTTAGTTAATAAAATCCGCTTTAAACATAGTAACTTATATTTAAGTCGCTTTCATGTGTGACAATATGTGTGACAGTAATTTTATTCGTATAATGTCCTTCAATGATTATGAATACTCAAAATTAGTTACAGGCTTTAGTGCAAGTACTATCAGAATTTGGGGCTATTCGTCTATTAGTTAAAATTTGAGCAACTCCGCTTTAATAATATAAACTGCCTATTATTCGTCTTTTCCTGAATATTCGAACTTGACGACTTTTTTGTTAGTAGTATTCACAATGTAATACATCCATGCGCCCCCATTATTAGAGCACCTTACCAAGTAATTACTACTCTCTTGATTACTCTGCTTATAGTCTGAAAATCTACACGGATTAGACCTATTAATATTCATTACATTTAAAACATCATAAGGGCGACCTTCTATCCATTCTGATTCAAATGGCTTATCTTCAAAAATATACTCGTAAAGAAAAAATGAGAGAAACGCAACAACCAGAACCCCTAAAGATAAATTATATAATTTTTTATGTTTATAATAAAAATTTAAAAATGAAACTTCACTTATAAAATAAAATCCATTTTTCACTTTCAAAATTAACTTTTTCCCCCAATCGATATAAGTTAATTTATCCACTTTCGGTCTTACATTCCACTCATCAATTTTACCTTCATAAGTTTCCTGACACTCTTTCTCTATTTTTTCTCTCCTACTTTCTAGAGAATAGAGCTTATAAAATAATAGTCCTAAAATACATAGAGTAAGTACTCCTAGGACGTATAACATCGTTACGCCTGCCCCTGCCGTTAACGTTCGTGATAAAATCTTTCCACTCGTCCTGATTATTTCTACATTATGTTCTATCGTCATTGCTAAATATATACCTGCAATAGGTAAAAGAAAAACAACAAACCGTAATTTCGATGTATAGGCTGATACGGCAGAAAGCACAATCAAAAACAATAAAAGAAACGAATCTATGCGGTAAAGGTTGAAAACAGATCTTGAAACCGCACCCATCACTGTTTCCGCTGGCATGAATAAAGCTATGCTATAAAGGCTACAGATAAAAAATATTAGTAAATTTATATTTCTATTTGTGAGTTTTTCTTCCACTTTTTTAATTCCCTATAATAATTTTTATATTTACGTTTACTTATATAAAGTTTGCATCACACATACGGTACATCTATGTTTAACACACCCCGATTCAAATGAGCATTAATCTTTTACAATTTCAAAATATCATCGGTACCTATAAACTGTTGCTCTACTGATACCAAGCCTTTTAGCAACCTCAGAAGGCTTCATACCTTCATCTAGCATGGTTTTAATCTTACTACCATCTGTTGTTGGTCTTCTTCCTTGATAGGCTTCTGGTCGCTCTTCCTTAGCCTTTGCTATACCGGCTATTTGCCGTTCCTTTCTCAGGTTGGTTTCGAACTCAGCAAAGACACCTAACATTTGTAAAAATGCTTTACCCGAAGCTGTACCAGTATCTATACGTTGATCTAGTATCTCTAAACTAGCTCCCTTAGCTTCAATGGTTTCAACTATGTTAGTTAAGTCATTCATGTTTCTAGCGAGTCTATCAAGCTTCCATACCACCAGCTTATCTCCTGTACTTATCATATCGAGCAGAAGCATTAACACATCTCTGTTTAGGGTGGTTGTCCCTGATTTCTTTTCTTCTCTCACTACTGCGTCAGGATAAGCTCTTTTGATAGCATTAACTTGCATCCCAGCATCTTGGTCAGTGGTACTTACTCTACAATAAGCAAAAATAGTCATCCGTTTATTCTCATATAGATTTTAGATGCTTATGAGAATACATCAATTCTCACTAATAACAACCTATATAAGACAGTATTTAGGTGTTTCGCTAGGGTATACCCACTTGTTACTGAAGCCTGTTTGCTATGACCAACAAGTTGTTGGGTAATTGCTTGATTTACATTTTCGCCTTGCAATTTAGTTATCACTGTATGCCGTAAACTATACAAATTAAGATTCTCTGATAACTCGTTTGAATTGGGGATTTCACATTCAGATCTAAGTGTTGAAGAGTAAAAGTTTGTTAAATACTTACTTGTCTTATCAAATATTTTTCCGTCTTTACTTGAGTTTACATAGTCAAGAAAACCCATATTAATTAACTCATCATGAATTGGTACTAAGCGGTTAGCTGCTATCGTTTTAGTACTACCAGCATCAGAGGTTATATTCATATAATAAGTACTAGATTCAGCAGATTTTTTTATGTCAACCTTTCTAAGTTGCATAACTTCGCCATTTCTCATTCCAGAAAAAGCCATTATTAGCACTGGCCACTTCTTATTCGCTTCAGTCTGCTTACGACAAACCTGTATTATTTTTCTTACTGTATCATCGTCAAAAGCCCCCCTTTTATTTTTCCCTTTAGGAAATTTGGTTCTCATTTTATCTATTGGGCTAGCCTGAATAATATGATTTGAGTACAGATAGGCGTAAAAAGATTGCAGAAACTTCTTATACTCAAGTGCTGATTTGGTAGATATAATATGCTCTTCGTCTACTCTTCCCTCTTCAGTATTATGAACGCGATCTAATAACGACATTTTGTTATAAGGGCGCATGTTGGATTTTGGGAGATTCAATATTACATTCGAAAACGACTCATCTAATACCCTTGATGTAACCTCATCCAAAGTCTTATTTCTAAATAGATACTTAAAGAGTGCCGCCATGCGTTCATAGCCCTTTAGAATTTTCTCAGACCACTTGTTCCTTTTATCTGGTAGCGTTCCTGTTTCTCCAGCATTAAGGAACATGTCCATGTATTGTTCGAACGAATTAAGTGACTCAGTTGTAGCTTCAGTGTTGTCAACTATTACTTTTCCAGTGATATCCTCAAATACCTTAGCTGCCCTTTGATTATCATTATTGGCAATAGCTTCTCGAATTACTCTGGCACTTGAAAGGAAATGCTCTAACTCTTCTTCAGCCTGAAAGTAATCGCCACTATATTTTATTGAGCGCCAATCTGAATTATCATCAAACTGTTCGTTCATTTCTCTGAATTGCAAAGCATAGCTCAGCATTGAATCGCCATCATTGGAGATTCCTCTTTCTCCACATTCCAAGCGTTCTAATTTATATTCTTTAAGTGACTTAATTGGGGGAGGTTCAGAGCTGTTATTTAAGTGAGTTGTTGATTGATAACGTTCATGAGCTAGGGCTAAAGGCGCATGATAATTTTCGTATGCTTTAACTACAATTTTTGACTCATCACTATCGAGAACGACTACAGCTCTCAATCTACGGATGATCTCGGTACGAATGTTTGCTACCGCAGCTTGTATAAGCTCCTTATGCACGTTTGCTACTCCTCCTTTATCATTTATGAATTCCATAATACGTGAAATTATCGCACACGCTATCCTAGGCTCTCTTGTTTTTAGAGAACATCGGAAGGTTGATCCTTGAATTCTGATATTGAGATAGTAGAAACCACCTCTTATGATGGTGTGAGGAACTTTGATGTGTGCCATTTTGTGTGCCTTTGTGTGACACTCAGCTGATTAGCTGTTTACAACTTATGAAAAAGCCCTTGCGAAACAAGGGCTTTCATAAATAGTTGGAGCTAGTCGATAAGCCACTTCCCTCTCTGTTTCTCCGGTGAACAAGTCAATGGTGTCCATGTCGCGTTTACGGTGTGTCTTCTTGGTGCGTTTTGCTTTGTTCTTCTCTGCCTTGGCAGCTTCTTTAGCGGCTTCCTTGGCGGCTTTCTCTGCCAGTAATTCTTCACGTCTTTTGGTTAACTCCGGTATTAGGCGCTGCACTTCCAGTTCATCGAATTCAATTCCAACCTTTTCAGAGATTGATACAGGCACAGGTTGCTTGTTTTTCTGACGTACAAACATGGTGTGGTCAATGACGCGCTCTAAGGCAATGTAGTGGTGATAAAGCTCAGGTTTAGCGATTGCACCATTGGTTAAGTCGTTCTTGTTTGAGAGTATGCACAGGGCGCAACTAAGGCGTGTGTTCTTGTCTCCACGGTTGCCGTACATTGGGTGTGGGGCTTGACCTGCTGCTTCTATCGTATCGAACACTTCATCTGTGCTGTGAGCGTATACCGGATACCAATCGTAAACTTCACGGTTCTTGGTGGGGGCGTTTAAATTGTTGTTGATAACCAAAGGTGTTTTTAATGCGCGACCTGGCGACTCTTCTGCACGAATACCAACGCAATTGAAACCGACTGTGTAGCCGTTTTCATCCATCATTCTGCGAATGTATTTGTTGATGGTGGCTGTTTTAAGGCCACTAGTGCACCAACGCATCTTGGCGCTTGGGAACATGCCGCGAAGTAGGATTGCATCGCCCAGTGTATGCATTGGCTCAAGTACCACCAGCTCGTGATTGATGGTTGCTTTGATATGCTCGATAACACCGTCATGCTCGTATTCGCCCAAGTGAACGTGAACCACTATGATTTGGTCATGTGGGATGATTTTGCACATTTCGATGTATTGCGCTTGTGAGTCTTTACCGCCTGAGTGTGAGCATACATAGATTGCTTTTCGGTTCTTCGCGTAGTCAACTACAAGACTGGCGCGGGCTTCAACTGCAAAGTCGCTTAACTTGTTTTCACCGCAAATGTCGAACATATCTAAGTTTTTCATCTCTCGTTTTCCCCTTGGTTGGTATGGATTTAATGTGCAGGGGTGACGAGAAACGGCAAAAAAGGGGCGTTAAAACTATTTGAACGCGCACGCGGGAGCGGTTAAAAATATTTGAATTCAAAGAGGGGAAACCCCAGCGTAAGTGCTGAGGTGTGGCGGTTAGATTTTCTTAATCCATTACCTTTAGGTGTGTAAGTTTGGGTATCCCATGCGTATTGGCAAGCGAGGTCGCTGCTATCGTAGAAACAGAAAAATCAATGCTTTGCTCCCAACTATCTGACAGTGTGTATATGACGGCAAAGATTGCCACTGCTTCGACTTGTGAGCGGGGCGTCCCAATGACAAAACGGTCTGAGGTAGGCACAAAGCAATCGAATCTGCGCATCCAATCAAGACACAGCTCCCCAAAGGCAAAATCCTTTAATACCTCTATCCCCGACTTGGTTATCTCGACGTTGTAAAGAGCATTGGCCGCTGTCCAGGGATGAACGCATTTACTGTCTCTTACTGCTTTCTCCCACAAGCCAACATAAGATGACGCCTTGATTCTTTTGCCGCGAACACGGAGCGCTCCGGACACGCAATGACCCAGAGTCTGATTCACTGACGATACAAGCAAGCCTTTAGGGTTCTTGCTTACTGTTGTTAACGCCCAGCGACGACGAACAGCATTCGACACCGAACAGATGATGTTGTTATCACCCCCATTTTGCAGGGCGAAGTGCAGATCCATATTGCTAATGTGCGATTGAAAGCCCTCATTAACTGTAAGAGAAGCAATAACCGATTCGCTCATACTTGCCATAGACGTAGATACGACCTCACGGTCAAATTCGATGTAATGTGACATGTTCACCTCGTTGGTTTGGAAGATTTCAGTAAGGTGAACGTAGGTAATTTGTTAGAATGCTTTTAAGACATGACAGCTAAATGGTAAGAGCTTAAGTCTGAATAGAAGTAAAAACTCAAACAATTTAGCTGTTGAAATTAGTTGTTAAGACTTACAAGGGTCTTCGTCACCTGGTAAACAAGGAATGATAGTAACGTAGCCAGTCCTAATAGGGACATGATATCGAAAGTTCATAATATAATTATTCACATTTCGGGCGCTATTTAATTCTGATAGTTTTAGAATTAAATTTTTAAGCTGCTCATCTTTAGCAGGAACGGTATTGTTATCTCTATCGATAACTTTAATTACCGTAATTTTTAATTTTAGCGGGTCATTAAAGAGTTGAGCCGAAAATTCTACTGAACCACCACCTTCAAGTGAGACTTGAAAAATGTCGGGAACACCAGTAGTAGATACTCCAAAAATTTCGGCAACTACCTGCATAGTTTGTGTCATTGTTTCCACTTGGAAACGGAGTTGTTCATTTAGATAATCACTTAGATCATTCTCACAGGATGCACAGTTTACGAATTGCCATGCATCAGGAACGACTGCTATTGGAACCGTGCTATTTTCACTTGCTGTGGCGAGCTCTCCGACCGCTTTATCTAAGGAGTCTAATTTCTCTTTTACATAAACTGAAGTGGCTATCAGACTGGCACTCGCTGAGCGTATAGGCGGGTGTCCTGGAGGGCCAAGAACGTATCCTATGCTTACGACGTAGGTGTTCGCTTCCCTGTTAGCTAAATCTATTACAACAACTTTACTTTCTTGATTTGTATCTTGAATGTTTATCCTTGCCCATGACATAGCTGCTAACTCACGCTTAAAATCTGAACATAAGTTACATTCTACATATATTTCCGATGCGGATACTTTTGCGCTCGTAATTAGGAAAGCAAAAAATATAACCAACACCCTTAATGTTCTCTTCATCCTTATTCCTTTTTAATCAAAAGCTGATCCTGAAATAGAACCAGAAATAAGAATAATAATGATAATTACTCTCAATAACAATGGCGCAAGGAATTTAAGATTGTAATCTAGCATTCGGTTATGCTGACTAGTAATTTGGCTGCTTGGAAAATGCCTGTAAGCGCTAGCGATACCAGGTATGAAGGGTAATGGGTGATACTACTCTCGTATGATGCGCTTATAGCGTTCGTCGTACTGATAGTCGTGGGTATCAATCACATCTATTTTTGTAGCTTCAGGGTGAAGCGGATTTATTATGTAATTGTACTCGTGGGGTACTATTGCGGACGGCACCTTTAAAAAAGCACTAGTATTTGCCTTAAGAAATCCTATTCCAATATCTTGGGTAGCCTGCTGTTCTTCATTGGCCGTCGTATCCCAGCCGAGTGGTAGTGTACTGATAAAGTGCTGCTCAAACTCAATGTTATCCGGTATATGTATAGTTAGCATCTTTAGATTCGGTATGGTTAAAGAGGCTTTGTCGTGAATGAATCTCTCTAATACCGCAAGCGAACGGGAGCCACCAGCATAAATAACAGGAAAGCCAATGTGGTGCCATCTGCCAACGCCATACAAGCCCCCCTTGCCATCCAAAGAAGTGAAATTTTTATGAGCTAAACGAAACACTTCCACTATGCCGTCATGCCGTACTTCAAGCGGTTAACTGAATTGCGCACCATTTCCATGCCTGTAATACTGCTGCATAGAGATAATGGCTTTTCATCACTTAACCCAATATTGGGCGTGTCCATCCACTTAACCGCAGCTTCATGTGAGCCAAAGCACTCGGTTACATCATTCATCAAGCGCGTAAGCTGTAGCGCCCTGTCGGATATCTGATCACTTAAACGGGTTGCGCCTTGGTCATTTTTCTTCAACTGTTGCAATGAGCGAGGGGTAACGCCAAGTAAAGCAGCTACACGGGTTCTGTTGATACCAAATATCCTCGACATATTATCTACAGCATTTAGGGGCAAGCCTTGCGCGATGACGTGTAAAACAGTCATGCTCTGGGGCGGGTTTTTTAAAGTCAGCTGTTTATATTCACGGGCTAAAATCATAAAACACCTATAGATTGATGGGGTCAATCCAATATACACTATTTCGCCCACAAATGCGAAAATATTCGCATTTGTGGGGGGGGGTTAGGAACTTTGATTTAGGCCGCAACGGGTGTCATAAATTCCGTTAGATTGAGTGTGACCTTATAGAACGTTTCATCGGTATTGCCGCCTATCTCATTGATCATCATAACGTTATTGGCTAAACCGATTTCAATAAGTAAGTTCTCAATCGCCGTGAAGGCATTTTCTGTATCGTCCATCACATAAGCTGTGTTGCTTAAAATACCCTCTTGACCAATGGTGCTAGGGATTTCTGAGGTGACGAAAGGGATAGCAGCAAGAGGAAAAATGAAGCCGTGTTTTATCATGCTTGTATCAACGATGACTGTTAATACCGCGCGGCTTGCCAAGCTAGGTTGAGTTGCAATAGTAAGTTGTTCACGATTGATAATGGTCATAGCGTCTCTCTCTGGGTTAGTTAAGTACAGAGCTAACGTGACACTATGGTAGGGGGTGGCAAATTATTGGGAAGAGATTAAACGGAGTTTCACAGACACTTATTGAGCATGAATTACCGAATCCAAATACTTTCGCAAGTCCAGCATGTTAGTGAGGTTTCCAGTACAGAAATACTCTCTGGCAGGCTTGCCGCCAAAATGGGTGCTCGGCTTATTAATCCAGCCATGGGCTTGCTCAGTTGTAGGAAAAAGTAAGCGCAGCGCCTTATATAAGCCTAGTGTAATTGATACTCGCGCTAGCTGGTCTTGGGTTAATTTGGTAGCGTCACCCTGCTTCCATTTGGTAAACGTGTCGCGACTAGGCTCCCCTATTAAGCGAAGCGCTTCATCGGTGTTCAACCCCCATTTATCGCATATATTGAAGAATACTTTCAGACTGGTTTTGGCAACCTGTGCAGTATCAAATTGCTCGGGTTGTTCAACCGTGCGGTCATGACGAGTCATAACCTAAATACCAAAAAACAAAGCAGGGCTGATATTGAAGCGCTTTGATAAAAGTTCGATATGCTTACGACTTAAAGACTTTCCACCAGATAACACTTGCGAAACCATGCTTTTCTTACCAATTTCATTTTCAAAATCATTGGTATTCAAATTATGCTGTTCCATCAATACTTTAAGGGTGCCCACTGCTGGATCACTTTCATTCACGCTTCGATTAAAGCCAACAAATGAAGAGGCTGTATCCTCGAAGCGAGTGATAGCATTCCCCAAGGCTTCGATTACCACAAGATTAGTATCATAATCCTCAATTAAGGCTTCCATAAGCTCCAAGGCTTGTTCAAGCTCATTGTCATTATGTATCTCACGCATGAACGGTGCGATAGTATTTAAACCAGCGGCCAGCTTTGTGACTTCTTTAATAGCAAGCATTATTGATACTCCTAATTGCGATACTTTTTGCAAATTGCATCGTACTCAGCATGAGAAACGATATGTTTTACAAACATTCGATGATGTCGAAACTCTATAAAGGCTAATAGCCGTAAGTTGTTGCCACCAATGTCAATCACCCACCACTTTTCTTTATATTTGAAGTTGTCTAAGCTTTTGAAAACAGCTTTCAACTCTTCGGGAGTAGAAAACTCGCCCCTCTTTAGTACATTATAGGTTGCCTCAATAGCAGCTCCATCATTAGGAAACTTCTTGATTGCATCGACAAATGGCTTTCGTGAAATTACGTGCATATTGACCTCGTTTACTATTAGTAAACTATAACACACCCAAAACAGGTTTACCAATAGTAAACCCTGTGGAATTGCTTGGCTAAGCAGCCAAGCAATCACCGAAAAGTAAATCAAACATATTGAGCTGAGACTGTGCTTGTTTACGGGGGCGCTTAACTAAGTTACATATCGCTTCACCAATAAATTGCGCTATACCCTCTCCCTGCTTCATATCAATCCCCTGCCCTAAACCCTCATGACTGGTAGTAACCGTGGTATCGGCCACCAGCATTGGGTCACACTGTTTAGCTAAGGCATGTTCTTTAGGGGTTAACAGGCGTTCCATGGCATCTTCACGCACTATCATAGGGGGCGTTGACTGGCGCTTTGTATATAGGCGGTTAATTACACCAATAGACTTTGCGGAGCCGGTTACCAATTGTCGCTTAAATCCCTTCCCGTTTGCAGCATCCCGAATTGCTTTTTCTTTTAGGTACGTATTGTCTGACCACATTCCATCATCGTGAGCTATCGGCTCCATGATTTCACCTAGGGTTGCATAAGGGCGTGGGAATGACGGTATAGTGCTTTGTGTGTTGAACGATAAACCTTTTGATACGGCAATAAACCAATAGCGGGGGCGTTGTTCAAGTGAGCCTGATTGTTCGCTATCTAAATTCGCTTCGTACACGTTGTAACTAAGCGCCTGAAACGTCGCTTTGATAAGTGCATAGGTTGCACTGTCCTGTGCTTCAGGAACGTTTTCACTGACGTACACGGCAGCGTTAATACGGTCTAAGGCTTTCATCAGGCCGTAAGCACCTGCTGCATCTTTTGAGTGTTGCTCAGCTAATGTAATTTTGTTCTTTGTTTTACCGCTCTTTGAATGGCCTCTGCATGACAAAGAAAACTGGCAAATGTTAACGCTTGAGTATTCGTCTAGCTCAACCATCTCAAGGGCGCTATTGATGATTTTAGTGTCTTTGGTCACAGCTGGGTTATTGCGTATTGCAACATCAAGGTATTTTCTCGCACGGTCCGCTACCCATTTTGTTTTGATGCCATAGCCTGCGTTTTTAAAGCCGTGGTGCAAGGCTAGTGTGCTCATGCCGATACCAACACAAAGCGTTCCTTCTGTTAACGTCCCTACGTTACAGGCTTTTTCAAACGACGCTTCACGCTCTGCTTTTCGCTTCTCACTTGTGTGTACTTTAATTGTAACGCGCCCGTATTCAGCATGAATTTGAACTTGCTCTGCATCACCAGTGAACTCAGCGAAGTCTTTGTTGCAAACATCAATTACAGGCTTCTTATGCTGGCAACCTCGAACCGCCTTTCCGACAACCTTAAGTGGGCCTGTTCCGTCTAGCTCCAAAACGATACCTTGTGGGGTTGTTGTGCGCGTATACGTGACGCCTTTTTACAAAACCATTGCGAGCAAGAATTTGGCCCTCGATGAAGGTGCGCTTTGCATTCTTATGTGGTGTGCAAGCTAAAGTAATGAAATCTGACATATTGCCCCCTAGAGCTATTTAATTTAATGGTGTTGCTGATAGGGTTAACGTATATATTAATCGGGGTGTATCAAATTAAAGGGGCGATTTGAGGAGTGGATTTTTTACCTTTATTTACATCTTGATCACTGACTGTCTTGCAAGCAAACGATAAGATTAATTCAAATAGTTTTAATGCTCCCCCCCGAGCCTGTTCCAATAATTTTAATGAAACCCTTTTTATTGCGGTTGTTTTATAAACAAATAAGTTAGCTATAAGAAATAAATTAGACAACTAAGAGGTAAAAAATTTGATTTATATATTAATTGACATTTTTGTTTCTTTTGGCTCTGCAAGCGTCCTTTTGTTCAAACTTTCAGGCCGAATTAGATTTGACCGTTACAAACTAAAAATTGATGGAATGAGAGGTTATATTGAATTGAAAGGCGTTAAAATACCTTATCACATGGAACATAAAGTGCTTCAATGGAATCTTACAATCAAGTCTGCTCAAGAGAGTCTATATAAGCCCTATGGTTGGTTGACGATATCTAGAAAGTGGAAATCAATTGAACTGTTTTAGCATCCGATTGCCAATGCCCCTTGCACGGGGGCATTTATGCAGTAAATATTTTACTAGGCTTGCTTGGCCAAATACCAAACACTTAATAAGGATTAAGAGAGCACATCTCGGTATTACAAAAAATATTACCTGTTGGGTATGCTCTGAAGCGATTAACGATCCAGTCTTGCGAGCCGTAGTATCCATTTGACGTATGGAAATCAACTCGGAGCCCCCCCCCAAGTCCGCTATTTAATTGCATTCCAAAGTCATATATCATTACAGTTAAGGACGTATAAGAACCTGAGCTGGTTTTTCGAATACTATTTTCATTAGCAATCACTACAATCCTTTCAATTTCTTCAACGTTATTTACAAAAGCTGCCCCGCTTGATTTCTGGGAGGGCTGACTCAAGCTAGCGTCCAAACCATTTAGAACTGAAGTCAACTTTTCAAATTTATCCTCCTTTCGCAGTAGTTCTGTCATATCCATCTGCATGTAATCAGCAAACAATTCCTGATTCTTTGCAAATATTGATTCAATTTGAAGGATTAAAGAGTCGGGGACGTTTAAACCACTTAACTGTAAATCTCTTGCTTCAATATATGCAGGATGTGTCTGGATGTCGATAAAGTCTGGAAGTACACTAGAAGCATTATCAGTTGCATACGCGCCACTAAATTTAAAGTATTCCTTGGGCGTCATTCCCAAGTAAGTTGCAAAGTCATTAAAATTGTAAGCTTGCGAAACAACACGCTCTTCTTTAATTTCATCCGAGGCGACCGCTGCACAAACCACAGGGCTCGTCGCTAGAATCAGGGTCGATAAAATAATTGATTTGAACATTTTCATAGCATTCCTTTAATAATAACTCGTTAAACGGTAAAAAATACGCTCTTTTTTGATTGTTAACTGTACAACTTAAGATTGCAAGAAATCTTATAAATCTCAGAGCTAGACCTCTATCGCATAGGCATGTACCTTTATTATTCCTCCATAAGTAATTGAAGGCTCGCATCATCAGGATTAGGCTAGGTTTTGGCGAACCTGATAGACGTCTTGGCAAGCTATCATTTCGTGAGTAGCGATGACGTGGCCGTCTTCGTTGATGTAATCATTTTGCATGTCTTGGCATTGAAGGCTTGATTTGGCAGTTAGGGATAATTTGCCGACCAGTGTGTGAAACGCGTCTTCACTTACATCGACAAAAGATTGGGTTGTGATATCTGAATGAGACATAGTAATTTCCAGCTGTTGAATGACTGAATTAAGCGTCTCAAATGTCATGGAGTTAGCAAAAAAAGGGTGGCATCTAGTAGCGTTTTAACTTGTTCCAAATCCTTAGGAAGTCGTATTTGAAAATCAAAACGAAGTGAAGCGGGTCCAGGAGCAAGATAGGTCGCATTAGTTGCCAAAAATCGATTCTGTGTGACGTTGCAGACACATCATAAAAAGAGGTGAAGCATGAAAGCAACGTTACAAAAGGCCCAGTTTGCAACATACAAAGAAGCGAACGTTATGGCCGAAATTCTAGACAATCAGAGGATTGAGCACACATCGTTTGTATGCGGTGAATTCATTGTTTTGTGTTGGGCACAATTAGAAACTGCAGCTGAAGGAATCGGATTTACTCTATACGATGGCCACGATGCACCAAAGATTACTGGTAATATAAAGAATCATCCCGAGGGTGGTTTGAGCATTCATATTGATGGCCGAGGTCTCATTGTATTCATTGAACAATATCAAGGTGATACCTGCCTTCTGGTTTACGATGATGCGAACAGAGATACCCCCAGCCATAAGATTAAGCTTTCAGCAATTTGCGAGAGCGCTTCTGGAGCGGCAGCATGAAACACTATTTAATGAAGTACCGCACTGCTTATGCTGCAATAGCCGAAGATACGCGCAAAGCAGGGGTATTTTGTATTGGTGCTGGCTGGGTTGGTATCTTAGTTGGGAAAGACAAAATGACCGGATACACTGGGTTAGCCATTCTATTAAGTGGTTTATTTCTAAGCGCGATTGGCATATCCATAATGGTAAGTCTTGGTATAGGCATTTTAGTTGCGTTTAACTATCACACGAAGGTTGTTGAAGATTAGCCAAGAACACAATAAGAAGCCGCCATTTGAGGCGGCTTTTTTGTATCTCCCTGCGCTCTAAACTGACACAAAAACAGTTGAATCTTTAATGAGGGCGGTCACTTCTTCTGGTATCTCTGGAATAAGCCCTTTGCGAACGCCAAACGAAAATAGCGCCTTAATGAATTCAATATCAGTCAAATAGCTTGTATCACCATACCATTTACGCCTGTTCGCCTGATAGAAACTACAATCAAGCGCGAGCTTGTCGCCATGGACCTCATAGCAGCCGTCATAAATATGATAGTGCATTGCGTTAATTGAAACAGCCGGAAGCGTGAAGTGCTTTCTCGTGACTCGAAAGTTAAATTCTACGCTCATGACTGCACCACATAAACCAAGTAACCGCCCCCGCAAGGCGATGGCATGACGCCATAGTCTAAAACTGCCCTATTATTGATAGTTTGATATGTTCCAGTCGCTAAAGCCTTGTACGGTTTACAGCGCTTTGCTTTAAGCTCTGACTCAAAGGCGTGGCCATCGGCTTTAACATGCACTTGGCTAATCTTACAGTTTGGGTTTGTAAGGTTATGCATTTCTTTTCTTAGCCATGCGCTTGCAACTGAACGGGGATTTTTGTATCCAGTGCCAATAATCGAGCGAGGTGTGATTTGCTTGTTCAGTAACGCGGCTAAATCTAGGGTAAGGGATTGGAATGTATTGCTCATGGTTAGGCTTCCTGTGAGTAAGTGACCGGGTTAAAGGTATATTTGAGTCCAGTATCGAATTGACTACCAGTAATGCCGTTTATAAGCTCCCAACTCACTGATTTATCAATAGGACAGTTTGGCTCAAGCTCCGCTGTGACCGAGTAGAGTTCGTATCGTTGCCCTCCAGCTCTTTCGACTAAATGGCCTTGGTCAATAATGACGAACGGCTTTTGCTCATGATCATGTACGTATAGACGACAATTACTGCGGTCATGGCGTGTTGCAGTTAAGAGTTTCAGCATAAATATCTCGCGGTAGTTAAGGTATCCATAACGTGCCAGCGCAATAGAAAACTGCATATTTAAGGCCGAAGCCCATTAACCATGTATTTGGTACACCGTTAAGCGGTAGCGAAAAGAGGTGGGAAGTTTTGAGGACCGGCAAACAGGAAGGAGCAAGAGGCCAATAATTTGGCCTCGTGAGGATTGGTTAAAATTCGATTTCCTCGAACGTCATTAATGTTTGCGGTTTTGCCAAGGAAGCAATAAGCCTGGCTGTAGCAATGTCTTCCTCTTTTTTGGTGTTTTGCATAATACGCTCTGCAAAGTCTTCAGCCTTAAGCTTTTCAAACGGAGCGACCAAATGCGCATAGGCTTTAACGCCCTCCACTATAACTTCTCGGTCGTCGCAAACTATTTCAGGAGTCCAAGAGATGCCGAGAAACGGGCAACGAGAGATGGTCACCGGTACGCCTGCTTGAACATCCGTTCTGAGCTTCATAAGCTCTATTATCGACTTAGAAACCATTTCAGTATCATGGCCTGTAGCGGTATACGTTACTGAGTAAGTGCAAGGGGTTGTCTGTGTCACGTAGTGAACTTTGGTGGCGATGCCGGAAACTCTTAAGTAATAGCTCACAGTGTCTAAGATAGCGTTATTTAACTTGATATGCTCAGCAGAAATGTTAAACCATGCGTTATTGTCTGAACCTTGCAATGCAGTACTAGTGAAGTGAATAAGAGTGCATTTATTATCTACGATGATTGTTAATTGAGATGCCATGTTATTGATTCCATTTGTTGTTAAAGACACAGTAAACGTGCCAACAAAAGCTAAATGCGCAAATAAAGGGGGGAGCTGACAGGGCGGCAAACCTGCCTCCCTGGCCATCTGATAATTAGTAAAAGCCCAACTCTCCTTTCGAGTCATCAAGCAGCCAGCGTTTAATGGGATGAGTAATGTAAATACCGCCATTAGCACAAGCACGCTCACCAAAAAACCAGAATCGGCCATCTGTTCTTCCCAAAGGGGATAGTTTTGATGCGGGAGCGGGCGAGAAATACCCCCCAGAGATAGAGAAAGACAAATCCCTTAAATCACCACTCAAGGGGTACATAAATGCACTACCGTTCATACAAATGTGAACGCCCCCTTCGTTGTCAATGCGGTCAATAATAGCGTTTTCATAAACCTTGCCATTGCTTGTTATGACCTTCACACGATGCCCTACCAATGGCACTTCTGACGCATTGAGAGAGTCGATAGCCAATCTGTACTGCTCTGCTTTCTCCACCAGCGCCTTATCGAACCGATTAGCGTAATTTAAATTCCCCTTAACCAAAGAAAATAACGAGCCTATCTGTGCAAACGAAAGGCCATTTAAATTGGTGCGATATTCGCTCATTAGGTTAGTTGTGTATTTGGATTGGATTGTGCGGAAAATACTCATGGTGTTGCCCTTGGTGTTATGAGAGTAGGGCTAACGTCTCAGCTTTTAGAAGTGGTGCAAATTAAGTGGATACCCCACCAGCTCGATGGGTGGGGTCATTTGGGATTAGTGATCAAGTCCTGCAGCGATAAGTGTTAAATCTCGTAAAACATCTGGATTTTCAGGGAATGCATTAACGTATATAACGCGCTTAGCGACTCCAGTAAGCTTGTCCATGCAATCCATGAAACAAGTCTCGAATCGACGAGCATCAGCAAGGTACTGCTCAACCGAATGCGAATATTGACGATCTTCATCTGCAAAGACCACACTCTTGATGAAGCTCGCATCTTTTGGGTGACGTAGTAACACAATATCGTCATACAAATGAGACTGGGAGTAAGTTTCATTGAAGCGGTCTATGTAACGCTGTATGCCGTCAAAACAAAGTTGCTTGTTGGGGGCGTAAAGGGCTTGGTAGGCAAGAGGATCAATGATGCAACGGTCAAATACCGCTTTCTCAATCCGGTTAGCAACACAGACATGATGACCTGTCACATAACCGCTGAACGTCAGTTCTGATAATTCCCCCAATGGCTTTCGTAGTATGCTGTCATTTATGGGAAACATTAAACGTGCAATTTCTGGAAGAATGAAAAAACCAAGCTTTTTAGAAATGTGGTTAACACCCTGGCTTTTTCCAGCACCTTCCCAGCCTGAAAGTGCGATAAACCTGCGTGTGGAATTGGGATAATTTGTCATTTGAAATACTCCGGTTTGTTGACAATTTAACCGTACAAAAATACAAAAAGGGCGCAAAAAACGCCCCTATCTAGTTCTGTTTTTGAATTGGTTAAACCCACCCCATTTCCGTCCAAATGGCTATTGCAACCGGAGAAAATACGATGAGAGTTAATCCTAAAATGGCAAACCCTCTCGCCCGAGACCAGAACGTCTCAAGCTTTTGTATATCCCAAACCATTAAACCAATTAAGGAAAGCCCCGCAAAGTACTGAAATCGGTTACTTGAGATAGAGATTGGCTCTACAACTAAATCCCAATATATCTGACATATAACCAACACAAATAGAACCATCAACGCCGCCCTATGCACCACGAACCCAGTACCATTTTTTTCGGTCTTAGCACCTGTTTTTTCGCTCATTTTACTAACCTCAATTTAAATATAGAAGAACATACTTCCATGATTTCAAAGTATCTCTTTTTGTATTCGAGGCAAATTTTAGGGAGCGCCAAAACCAGAAAATGCGCAAGGGCCAAACCCTCGAACTTATTGTCGGTGAACAATAAAGTTATTTCCTAGACAATAAAGTTGTTACCTTTTACGATCTAAGCTACTTTTAAATTAAAGTAGCTTAGATGGAAATTATTCATGGGCAAGAAGCAATACTGGAACTCAGAGGCTAAAAACCGGCGCTGGCTCAAAGAAGGGCGCGGACAAGGCACGGGTTCAGACTATCAACCATGGCTTACCGTTCGAGATGTAGCATCAGAAGGACGTTCTCATCGTATTTTTGGCCACCTAACTCAACGTACTCACCACTTATTATCTGATCTTGAGCTTGCAACATTCCTACTGCTTCAATGGCGTCCAACTACGATTGATATACGTGAACAATTCCCACTCGACCGCGAAATGACGCTGGAAATAAGTGAGGGGTTAGGAATAAAACATCCAAATCATCACGGGGTTGATCAATACATGAGCAGTGACTTCGTTGTTAACGCCCGTGAGAAAGACCAGCCACGATTCGTTTTACAGGTCAAAACAGCGGAAGCGTTTAGCGATTCGAGAACTGCAGAAAAGCTTGAGATTGAGCGCAGCTACTGGCGCAGAAAAGAAACTTCTTTTTTCTGGATTACGGAAAACCAAGTGCCCCCTATCGTGTTTGAGAATATTGACCTACTTTATAATCATATTGAAGATGACGCCGATCAAGGTGACCTATTCATCCAGTTTGAAATTTTCAGTAAATATATACGAACGAGTGAACGCCTTAAGATCAAAGAATTATGCATGAAACTTGACGCTTCATACGACCACGAACCTGGTGAGGCTTTATTTCAAGTTAAGCGATTGCTTGCAAAACGCTATTTCCATTTTGACATTAGTAAACCGTTCACAGAATTACGGTGTTCTGACGTAACAGCTGAACCTGTTGAAGTACTACAGGAGGGCTGGCGTGTTTCAAGTTAACGTTGTAGTTCAGCTAGAAGATAAGCTTTATAGGGTGCTTTTGACGACAAACCGTCATGCTATATGGATTGATATTGAAGATCAAAAAGCCTTTCCAGATATTGTTGAGCTCTCACAACTTGAGTCTCTGCTACTTCAAGAAAAGGCAACGCGAGTTGATGACCCATATGGATATATCACCAATCTTCTTCCTGAACCAGATTCTAAAGACGCAATAATTCGAGATAGAAACTATCAAATCATTAAGTCTCTTGTAGATGACACTAATTTCTACGTAAAAAAGATTCGAGCAAAACATATTGCAGACATTCTCGAAATTGGTGAAGTTTCGAGGCCCTATCTATATAAGTTGATCCGTCGTTATTGGCAGAGAGGACAGGTGCCAAATGCTTTGTTGCCAGACTACAAGAATTCAGGAGGAAAAGGACAGAAACGAATAGCGAAAAACAAAAAGCTAGGTCGACCTAGAGTTATTATGGCAGGGATAGGCGCGCTGATTGACGAGCCTACAGAAAAGCTGTTTCGAATAATCATTGATAAATATATTTTCAAGAAACAGTTCTCTATTGCACGAGCACACCGAAAATTTAAGGGACTTTATGACAACATATTCCCAAATGTATCGGAATCAGAAAAGCCGACGAAGCGGCAATTAAGTTATTTTTTCGACAGAGAATACACTAATGTAGAGAAAATAAAGGCGGGAGTACCGGATATCATTTACCGGAAAGATGTTCGCCCATTGCTAAGTACCGCCACTGTCCAAGCTTTAGGGCCAGGTTCGCGTTATGAGATTGATGCAACCATTGCCGATGTAATATTAGTATCAGATCATGACAGAAATCAGCCTGTCGGGCGGCCTACAGTCTATATAGTAATTGACGTTTTTTCGAGACTAATCGTTGGCTGGTATATCGGCTTTGAAAACCCTTCTTACGTTGCCGCTATACAAGCCCTTCATGTAGCATTAACTGACAAGAGTGACTTCTTCAAAGGCCTTGGAATAGAAACAGACAATTTTTTATGGCCGACTCCCGGTTTACCAGACGCAATTATTGCTGATAGAGGAGAGCTTATCGGCCACCAGATTGAAGGCCTAGAATCAAGTTATAAAGTTCGGATCGAAAATACGCCACCATATCGAGGCGATGCGAAAGGGATCGTCGAACAAAGGTTTCGGACTCTCCAAGCAGAGTTCAAGAAATTTACTCCAGGCGAAGTGATTGGCCCAACCGTAAAAAAGAGAGGCGGAAAAAACTATTGGCTGGATGGCAAATTAAATGTCTCAGAGTTTACCGAAATAATAATCTCCTCTATTGTTATGAGAAATTTTGTTGACCCAATGACGAAATATGACAGGGCAAAGGATATGCCAGCAGATTTGCCATCGATACCTATCCACCTTTGGAACTGGGGCCTTCAAAATCGAACGGGGCGACTACGGAAAGCTAATGCAGACTATGTTCGTATTGCCTTACTACCAAGAGCGAAGGCGACCACATCTGTACAAGGTATATGTCTATTTGGTGTTTACTACTCTGCCTCGGAAATAATTGAGATTGGCTGGATGCACCGTTCTGACCGTTCCGACAGACCTGAAAAAGTAGAAGTTGCCTATGACCCAAACTTTGCCGATGAGATTTATTTATTCCATACCCCAGGAAATCAAGACCATTGGGTATGTCGGATCACTGATTTATCGCGAGAATTTAGGGGGGTAGCGTTTTGGGAAGTTTGGCGCAAACAAAAACAGATCAAAATTCAAGGTTCGAAAGACCAGTTGCAAGCTGACAACCTCCGGATGCATCATGAGAATCGTGTTGAAGACATCATTTCGTCGGCAATTAAACAAACACCTAAGTCAACCGCGACTAATGCTGAGCGAATGAAAGGAGTCAGTCATTCTAGGTCTGAGCAGCTAGAAAAAGAACGGGCACAGCGTCGACCAAAAATAAATATACGACAGGAGGCTGCAAAGGTAGTTCATATCACTCCATCTGAAGATAGTGATGACTACCCTGATTTTGAAGACGAGTTGTTTAATAATGAGGACAATTGATGGAACAGCCTAATCATTTTGTTACAGCTTCGTACCAGCCAACGGGTATAAGACGATACGATGACAACCCTTTCATTGAAGCGCTTCCTCCCATTCTATCTGTTTCTCAAGTAGGCAATAGCATTAAGGGAAACGTAGAGTTTCATCTCTCTGATCGGCTAGCAGATCCTAAATCTAGAATGCACATGGTTGTCTCGCTTCTTTACGATTATTTTCAGCCATTGTCTCAACATGTGCAGTTGCAAGAGAAAATAGACATGATGCTTCGTATGGGTTATGTCGGTAGAAACATCAATGACGGTTCACTAAACAAGAAGTTGCAGGAAGGGTATGAGCTGATCAAGTCTGGTGGGGAAAGTGCAGTAAATTTTGCCGTTGAAAAAACTACAGCCAGAAGTATGTCCTTAGTGGGCATATCAGGGAGCGGAAAAACAAGCTCTCTGGAGCGAGTTCTCGAAACTTACCCTCAAGTGATCTACCACGAGCAACAGAACTTTTTTCAAGTGACCTATCTGAAAATACAGTGCCCCAGTAATGGCGATCTAGAAAGCCTTTGTCTGAACTTTTTCAGTGCGGTTGATAATGTACTGGGTACAGATTACGAACGTCGTTATGCAAAACAACGCTTGTCTGTTCCAAAAATGCTGGCTTTGATGAGGCAAACAGCTAATAACCGTGCGATTGGCATCTTAGTCATAGATGAAATCCAACGGTTAAGCCAGGTTCGCTCCGGTGGTAAGGAGCAAATGTTGGAGTTTTTTGTTGAACTAGTAAATACCGTGGGTATCCCAATCGTATTAGTTGGTACGCCTAAAGCTCGCCCCATTTTCGAACTGGAGTTGCAATCTGGGAGGCGAAGCGCTGGCCTTGGCTCAATTTATTGGGAGACTATCCCACAATATGTATCTACAGGTAGTGGAAAGGCACCAAACCCTAATTGGATTAGATTTTCAGACAATCTATGGAAGTACCAATGGTTGAAACACGGAGATGATCTACTTACGGATGAGATTAGAGATTGCTGGTATAACCTATCTCAAGGGGTTCTAGATATTGTTATAAAACTCTTTGTGTTAGCCCAGCTTCGCGCCATCGCAAATAAGAAAGAACGAATTACAGTCAGCATTTTGCAGTCGGTATACAACCAAGAACTTAAACCCGTTCACCCGATGCTGAATGCATTGAGATCCGGTGACGCTGACAAAATTGTTAAGTACTCGGATATGCGTGTTGTAGATCTCGATAAACGAATCATCCAACTTGGCGCTGAAATCTTGAATGTCGTTCAGAAGCAAGAAGAAAGGCTATTTGGTGACAACCAGGATGCGTTACGACTATATAATGTGATTTTGCAGATTGAGGAAACCTTTGATAATCAGAGTGTTGCAAAACTGGTAAAGCGGATTTTTAAAGAACACCCAGACCATAGCCTCCATGAAATGATCCCAGTTTTGGTGAACTGGTATAAATCGAATGAAAGGTTAATACAGCAAGAAAAATCAAAAACTAAAATTAAGGAAAAAGACTGGCTTGATTTAAACGTTAATGATCTTCGGTATCAATACGCTTATTGTAAAGAAGAGGGACTATCACTGGTTGAACGACTTGAGAAAAACGGTGATATGTTCGACTTAGATGGTTGGGCTGCTGACTACTAATACTTGGATTTCCCCCCCCCTATTCGGAGGAACTGCTGTATAGCACGATAGCAAGAGCAGGTGTACATGATGGCGAAACATCACCTAAGCAACTGTTAGATCGGGTATTTTATAATCGTAGTGTGATTGCCACTGTAGATCTTCCAAGTCATGTCGGAAAGTTAGCAAGTCAGTACAACAAATCGCTTGGTTTAGATTTACAAACTCTTGTCTCTCGCCATACATTATGGCCTATCTATGCACCTTTTTTGCCTCGAGAGAGAAATATCAGGTTAAGGAGTTGGATGGGCGGAATCTCGCAAGGCGCTGCTCACTTGGCAAGTGGCATTGTCGCATCTAGAGTAAATTCAAAGTCAAGACTCTATGTTTGTGCTAAGTGTTTAAAAGAGCAAAGGATAAAATTCGGTGAGTGTTTTTTGAGTCGTATCTGGCAAGCTCCTGTAGTAAAAATATGCCCACAACATGGGCCTTTAAGTTTGACAACAATCTTAATCGACGGCGAGCATCGACATACGTATACAGCAATAGATGAGACTTCAGTATTAGGCTCCTTAAACACTAGCTATAATGACGAGTTATTTTCTCGGCAAGTCTCTCAATTGATACTGGTTGAAAGTGAAGGGATCAGCCATGCTCAATGGACTGCATTTTATAAACATTTTACGTCAAGTCAGGGGTATTTAAATGGCCTAAGGGTTTACCATGCAAGTATTCACAACAAAGTAATCAATTTTTGGGGAAAAGCTTGGCTTGAGGACGCAAGTATTCTTCCCTCTTGTACTGAAACATCTTGGCTTAAGGCACTGTTTCGTAAACATAGAAAAAGCTTTAGTTTTGCTGAGCATATTGTGGTTATCACAGCCCTTTCAAATGGGAAATTGAATATATGTGATGCAATTGATAAAGCTTCAAGCATGGAAATAAGCATTAAAGAACACACCCAAGAAACAAGGCTAGAGTTAATTGCTGCAAATAAATTAAACCAAGACCAAATCAAATGGAAACAGCTACTTGAACACAATCCACCAAAGGCTTCTCGTAAGAAAAACCCTGCTCTCTATGCACGCCTTTATCGAAATCACTACAACTGGTTGATGTACATCAATAGCTTATTTCTTGCCAAGAAAATAGTGGTTAATAAGCGCGTAGATTGGCAACAACGAGATAGCAAGACTGCTCAAGAATTACGCCGTGTTTTTGAGGAGTTAACTGAAAACTTAAACGCGCCACACTTAAGCAAAACGTTCCTGATCCATCAGCTTGAAAAAAGGGCAACTGTCGAAAAAAACGTTCAGCGCTTACCCCGCTGTTCACGATTGCTATCAATTTATGCCGAGACCACTGCAGAGTATCAGGCTAGAAGACTAGCCCGAGCCTTAATCGCGATGTTACAACGTCGGCAGAAAATTAAGCGTTGGTCTTTGCTTCGGCAAGCTGGTTTAAGTGATGAGCGAATGACAGACATTATTGCGAAGCTTTTAAAGGAGATATTGAGTGAGCATACGTGAGGCAAGGTTTAAAAAGCTGAAAAATGATTCCAAAGTACTTGGTATCGGATCTCTATTCCGTGGAAAGGATAGAAAAACATGGGCGGTCAACGTAGGTTTTAATGGTGGTTCTCCTCAAAGCATGCAATTTAGCAACATACCGATACTTGCCAGAAAGCGTGTTCTAAACCCTACAAAACCATACGAATTAGCTGGCTTGCCCGTAAGTTTTACAATTGAAAATGCACAGAATTGGGAAGTGGCCAAAGCATCTGATTGCCCTGCGTTTCAAGCTCATAGGCATGGTACAGACGGTAACCAATTGTGCTTTATTGCTCAAGTTGGAAGCACTCGGATATTTATCCCTCAACTAGAAATGGCGCGTGTGCTTTTTTATCACGATCCGTTTCTAGCTAGACTAAGTCTTCAGCATAATGCTCTTGCTGAAGACTTCATGCTGGATAAAAGAGATGACGGTCAGCCCATGATTGTCGTTCGTGAAGGGGCTGAATATCCAGTGTCATACTTTAATCGAGATGATAACCGGCGTTTTCTGAGTTGGGTGCTACTTGATCGCGCTGCCAGAGACTCCTTTCAAAGTATCAGTTTTCACCTAATTAAAAATCAGTACCAGCAAAACAACTATCTGCATTGGAGCTTCCAGTTCAAACCACCGCCCCTGGTTGGCTTGGAACTTGGAGCTAGTGGATGGGAAGACAGAAACTCGAACAGCTTTTTTGTTTGGGAAGTAACTAAACTCAAAAATTTACCTTCAGACATAGAAGGCGAAGTTGACTTCTATCATCCAGCATATGAACGAATGGTTGGCGGAAAACCAACCAAAGGCGATGGTAAACAAGGAGAAGCGCCAGATCAGTATGAACTGGATGATGACGAGCTTTCAGATGCAGACAAAGCTACTATGGCAATTATGTCAGATCGAGTGGCTGTATCTTTTAGAACACCTCACATCACAAATCGAATTGCTCGAAAAAGTAAGGCTGTAAACAATTTTTTTGGTGATGGCGACAAAGAAATTTTAGACAAAGAGCTTAGTCCTAATGAAAGAGAGGAGTCAGGCGATTTACCGGGAGGAGCTTGGAATAATCTGGATGATCAAACTGATGATGCCCACCTTTACATTGGGAAGTTTCAATCCTTCATCAAAATGGTTGACTGTTTACTGATCAAACATGGTTTTAAGTTAACCAACAGGGAGATAGCAAAACTTCCTAAGTTAGGAAAGGGAAATAAACATTGGTTGGCCGATTCGCAAAATCCTCGCTGTATCGCCTCGGTCGTGCTTGAGTTCAGCAGCCAGTCTTATACCTTGTTAGAAATAGACACTTCAGATGGGGCTGCGAGTCTATCAACCATGTTGCTCAAGTCTGAGCCAAGATGGATCAATGAAAATGAGAAACAGCTGTTTCATAGTATTATGAAGAAATCATTGGGCTGGCCAACGAAATACTTTAAAGAACAATTAGGGGAAAAGGCGTATACGGGCATCCCCCATCCTCAGTCGAAACACTCCGGTTCCCTGCCACCTGAGGTAATCGAGCCTTGGGCACACAGGATTACTAATTGGATTGAACGTAGTTAGAAACAACATTAACTTGACAAAACTTGACACGAATTGGGAAATCCATATACTTCACGCCATGAAAAAAAGACTCCATATTAAAAATACCACTAAAGCAATGGAAGCTGCTGGTTTAACACAAACTGCGGTTGCTGAGCAGTTGAGTGTATCTAAGGAAGCTGTGTCACAGTGGTTGCTGGAGAAAACATTTCCACGACCGAACAAACTTCTACAGTTTGCGAAACTATTAAAGTTAAGTTTTAGTGAGCTAGTTATCAATGATGAACCAAATGTTCCAATTATCGCTTTTAGAAAAAAAGGTAATGCAAAAACAAAAGATCATCATGTTGAAAAAGCACAACAAACAGGGCGGTTTTTACGTCATCTAGTTCCTTATTTACCATTTGATACGCTTGAAATGCCACCGGTGTTGAAGTCACCTACCCGTGATTATGAATACTTACGCAAAGTAACTTCGAAAGTTCGGAAAGATATAAATTTAGATGAAGTTGAAACAGTTGATTTTGAACATTTAATTCGCAAATTTAGTGAACTTCAAGCTGTAGTAGTGCCTGTTCTATGGGGAACTAAGCAGCGTCACGAAAATGCGATTCATATCTATTTGCCTGATTCACAGACAACTTGGGTATACCTAAATTTAGATACGAACATTCACGATTTTAAATTTTGGATGGCTCACGAATTAGGTCACTGCTTGTCCCCTTCATTATCTGGTGATGAAGCTGAAGACTTTGCTGATGACTTTGCTGGTGATTTACTGTTTCCAAGTGCACTTGCAGAAGAAGCATACAAAGAAATAAATAGCCAAAGAACAAGTGCCACCAAAATAAATAAGGTAATTGAACTAGCTGACAAGCACACGATCTCGCCTTACACAGTTATAGGCCAAACCAACAAGTTTGCTGCGTTTTCAGGCCTCCCCGAAATTGCATTAAGTAAAACTTTTTTTGGTGCGATAACTAACTTTAATAAACGTTTTTATAATTTAAGTACTGCGTTGCTAGGGGATATTAAAGACCTTGATGCTAGAGATTATATAAACAAAACCGAAAAAGCGTTTGAAACACCTTTCTTTGAGTTGCTAAGAAAGTATCTTAAAGAGCAGAGCAAAGGGGCCGGTTACGTGCAAGCTGTAACCGATATGCCGTTATTAGATGCTCGGAGCCTTCACTCTGAGTTAATTTAATGCCTCAATCCAAGATTTTAGTCGATACCAACTCATATTTAAGGTTGGCACAAACGATTCGCCCTTTACTTTTTGTGCCTTTTGGCGATGACCAATATTGTCTGTATATACTGTCGGAACTTAATGACGAACTCGCAAATAGACGGCTAAATTCTAAATTTCCTTGGGTTGATGATGAAGAATATGCAGAGAATCGCAAACATTTCCCTAAAATAGGCCGAAAGCAAAACAGGGCGATAAAAACAAATTTTGAATTCATTTGGGACCATGTTCAAACATCATTGCCGGGCCCATCGCAAGTTGATGCTTTGTACATCGCGTATGCATTAGAGCTAGGAGTGCCTGTTATAACCGACGACCAGGATATGACCGAGCTAGCCATAGAATTTGACGTTAAAGTAATGCCCACTCTAGAGTTACTTAGAATAATGCATGACAACAACCATGCAGATTTGAAAAAGGTAAAAGCAATCGTCGCTTACTGGCGAGCAATTGGTGATTGTCCTTCTAATCTGCATCGAGACTTAAAGCGATTCTTCCCGGATTTATAATTATCTTGCAGTGTCCTCTACTCATCATTGACCTAACAAAGTAAACGAGTACACTGAACTTAATTGTACTTTTTCGACATTGGTGACATTAAACGTCATGAGCGACTCTATTCTTACCATCAAAGACGTTGCGGGCTATCTAAAGGTCAACGAACGCACTATCTATAGGCTCGCTGCTAGTGGTGAACTACCCGGGTTCAAGGTTGGCAATTCATGGCGATTTAAACAAAGTGAACTCGAGCAGTACATCTCATCACAACATAACAGTGGCAACTTTAGCCAACATAAGAATAATTTAAAGGAATAGTGGCTACATGGCACAACTAGAAAATATTGAAGCAATTGAAAAACGCCTATGGAAATCGGCTGATACTTTGCGTGCGAACTCAGAGCTAGCTAGTAACGAATACTTTTTACCGGTAATGGGCTTAATCTTCTTACGCCATGCTTACAGCCGATTTTTAGCAGTGAAAGATGACATTGTTGAAACCCTCCCCAGCAGAGGGGGTAAAACTAGAGACTTAACCAAAGAAGATTTCTCAAAAAAAAGTGCCATCTATTTAAAGCCCGAAGCTCAGTTTGATGCGCTTATTGCGTTGACCGATGCCGATAATCGAGCTGAAGCCATTATAAATGCCATGGAAGCCATTGAAGCCGATTATACCAATCTTAGAAATCAGCTACCCAAACAGGAATACAACAATATCCCCAATGAAGTATTAGGCACATTGCTACGTACTTTGAATCCTGAAGAGTTAAAAAAGGCAACGGGGGATATCTTCGGTCGTATTTACGAATATTTTCTTACTCAGTTTGCCGACCAAGGTGCGCACGATGGTGGTGAATTTTTCACGCCGGTTTCATTAGTGCAATTGCTGGTCAATGTAATTGAACCTGATCACGGCAAAATATTTGATCCTGCCTGTGGTTCGGGTGGCATGTTTGTGCAAAGCGCCCATTTTATGGAGCGCCACGCTCAAGATCCACACGAGCTAACATTCTATGGCCATGAAAAAAATCGGGTAACAACACGTCTAGCAAAAATGAACCTAGCTGTACATGGATTGGAAGGCAACGTAGAAGGTGGTGAAAGCGCAATCACCTACTATAACGACCCGCACGAAGGTTTGTTCGGCACGGTAGATTACGTTATGGCTAATCCACCTTTTAACGTGGATGAAGTAGATGCAGACAAAATTAAAAGTGATAAACGCCGTCTGCCTTTTGGTTTACCGGGTGTAAATAAAAATAAAAAAGTAAGCAACGGTAATTATCTGTGGATCCAATATTTTTATAGCTACCTAAACAAAACAGGCCGAGCTGCATTTGTCATGTCGTCACAGGCGGCCAGTGCTGGGCGCGATGAGGCCAAGGTGCGTGAGCAATTAGTAAAAACTGGCCATGTCGATATCATGGTGGATATTCGCGGCAACTTTTTCTATACCCGTTCTGTTCCTTGCCAATTATGGTTTTTGAATAAAAATAAGCCTGAGCACTTAAAAGATAAAGTGCTTATGCTGGATGCTCGTAATGTGTATCGCAAAGTTACTCGCAAAATTTTTGATTTCAGCCCTGAGCAACAACAAAATCTCACCGCAGTCGTATGGCTCTACCGCGGTGAAAGTGAACGCTTTCTAGATTTAGTACGCGAGTATATCGATAAAACAATATTTGAAGCTCAATTCTGTGCACATTCTGAGGCTTTGTCTTGCTGCCCACTTCCAGATTTTATTAAGACTATTGATACTCTCGAAAATGCATTTCAAGACTTTATTACTAAGCTGGCTGAAGATGGTGTCGACACTAAAATTCACGATGAATTTTTAGAATCAAAACACCTTGTTGATGGCGGCTGGGCTTCATTCGAATCCTCTTCCAGAAATTTTCGAAAGTGGTGGAACAAATACGATTACAACGATGCAGCTAGCCTATATAAATTTGTTGAAGAAGATGTTTGCTTGAAAGATTTAGCTGAGCACAGCAGAGATCTTATAAAAAATGTCGATCACGCTTATAAATTGGCGACTCGCATAATAGAATTTGCTGAAACAAACAATGCCAAAGACAGTGATCTATGGGATAACGCGTTGCTTAATGTCCGTGGCCGCAGCAATCTAAAGAAAAAAGCTGATGAAGCCCGAAAATTAGCGGTCGAACAACTTAAACAAGTACGCTACTTCTATAAACAAGCCCACTGGCTATTAAGTCGCTTTCCAGAAGGTGAGTTGCGCGATGTTGAGGGCTTAGTCAAATTAGTTGATATCAAAGATATCGAAACCGCCGACTGGAGCTTAACACCCGGAAGATATGTGGGTGTAGCACCTGAAGAAGTAAATGAGGATTTCGATTTCGAAGAAACGCTTCGTGATATTCATATTGAGCTGCAAGGACTTAATTCTGAAGCTGCAGATTTAGCAAGTAAGATTGCCCGAAACTTTGAGGAGTTGGGGGTATGATTCCTCTTGTTGAGGTAAACGTAGAGAGTCTTGGGAGAATTATAACCGGTAAAACCCCGAGTAAAAAGGTTGCCAACTATTTTGGTGGGAAGTTCCAGTTTGTAACCCCGTCAGATTTTGCATATAAGCATTATTTTTGTAGAAAAACTGAAACAACAGTGACTGAAGCTGCGCAAGAGAAGCATAAAAATCAATTTATCCCTGCAGGATCTATTATGTTTACCTGCATAGGAAGTACTATAGGCAAATGTGCCATAGCCTCAGAAGAATGCCTCACAAATCAACAGATAAATTCAGTGATTCCACATAACAAGTCAGAATCAAAGTTTATTTACTATCTACTTAACCACCACATGGGGGTTTTCAGAGGGATTGGATTGAGCGGTGGGGCTGCGATGCCTATTATCAATAAAACCGATTTTTCAAAAGTTATTTTAAAGGCGCCGAGTAAATCATTTTGGCCAGCGATCGGAATGTTACTTTCAGAGTACGACGACCTAATTGAAAACAACCGCCGCCGTATTCAATTACTCGAAGATTCCGCTCACCTGTTGTATAAGGAATGGTTTGTTCATTTGCGCTTCCCCGGACATGAGCAAGTGAAAATTACTGATGGTGTGCCAGAAGGGTGGTCAAAAGAACCTTTAGAAAACTTATTGGTTCTTCAGCGTGGGTTCGACTTACCAGTTTCCAAACGAGTTGACGGAAAGGTTCCCATTTATGCATCTACTGGGATTAATGGATTCCACAATGTTGCCAAAGTCAATGGTCCTGGGGTTGTGACAGGTAGATCCGGCTCACTAGGAACAGTTATGTATGTGGCCAGAGATTTTTGGCCGCTGAATACTGCGCTATGGGTGAAGCAATTTAAAAAGGCTTCCCCTATTTTTGCCACCTTCTTGCTTAGGGCCATGAAGCTAGAAGGTTACAATGGCGGAGCTGCTGTTCCTACCCTGAATAGAAATGATGTGCATAAAGTCGATGTTCTTTGCCCTGCTGAAAACTTAATGAATGAATTTGAACTCCAAGTGGAAAACATTTTTAAGCAAATCGACAAGCTAAAAGAGTTTAACGAAAAACTCGCTCAAGCCCGCGACGTGTTGCTACCTAAACTAATGAGCGGCGAGCTCACTGTATAAATCAAAGGATTGATAACATGAATAAAGAACAAGCCCAACAACTACTAAAAACCTCATTAGACAATTCGGCTGCCCAATTTCGAGATGGTCAATGGGAGGCAATAGATGCTTTGGTGAATCATCAACAAAAGCTGTTAGTGGTTCAACGCACAGGTTGGGGGAAAAGCTCGGTTTATTTTATTAGCACCAAGATTTTTCGTGATCGCGGCATGGGACCAACGATTATTGTGTCGCCCTTGCTTGCCTTAATGCGAAATCAAGTCGAATCGGCGGCGCGTTTAGGTATTGTGGCTGAAACCATGAATTCCGCTAATACCGCAGATTGGCAAGCGGTTACTCAACGGATTCTTAATAATCAAATCGACTGTTTACTTATTTCCCCTGAGCGCTTGGCAAACGACAAATTCATTGAAACCGTTTTGCAGCCCATTGCCGACCACATCGCGTTGATGGTTATTGATGAAGCACACTGTATCTCTGACTGGGGTCATGACTTCCGCCCCGACTATCGACGTATAGTGAACATACTGCGTCAGTTGCCAACTAATACACCGGTCTTAGGCACTACAGCAACAGCGAACAATCGCGTAGTCATTGATATTCAAACTCAGATTGGTGATATTCAAATTCACCGAGGACCACTGACTCGTGAAAGCCTTGCCCTGCAAACTTTGGTGTTACCCGATCAGGCATCTCGCTTGGCCTGGTTGGCACAAGTAATACCAACATTTACGGGCACAGGGATCGTTTATACTTTAACGGTGCGCGATGCAGAACAGGTTGCCAACTGGCTAACGAGTAATGGCATTGATGCTAAGGCTTATCATGGTAGTGTTGAGTCCGATGGTTTTGAAAATAGCAATACATATCGTCAACATTTAGAAGAGTTGTTGCTCAATAATCGGTTAAAGGTATTAGTAGCCACCACGGCCTTGGGCATGGGTTATGACAAGCCAGATTTAAGCTTTGTTATTCACTACCAAGCCCCAGCCTCTATCGTTGGTTATTATCAGCAGGTAGGCCGAGCAGGGCGTGGCATTGACCATGCTGTGGGCGTATTGATGTCGGGTGTTGAAGATCAGGATATTCACGAGTTTTTCCGGGAATCGGCGTTTCCTTCAGAAGCGCAGGTGAATGAAATTTTACACGTTCTTGAACAGAGTGATGGTTTGTCAGTCCGCAGTATTGAAGAACAAACCAATCTTCGTCATGGTCAGATTGAAAAAGCACTTAAACTGCTAAGCGTGGAAAATCCGGCTCCCGTAATCAAAAACAACAGCCTCTGGGTAAGAACGCCAGTGCACTATCAAATGGACCATGCACGCATTGCCCATCTAACTGGGCAGCGGGTTCAAGAATGGCAAGAAGTTCAGGCGTATCTTTTTGATAAAGGTTGCAAGATGACTTTCCTGCGCCGGGCGCTGGACGATCTTAATCCCACTCCTTGCGGTAAGTGTTTGTCATGCCTTAGTCGGCCTGTTGTTAACGCGCAGGTTGATAAATATTTAGCACACCGCGCAGGGATTTTTCTTAAACATGCTGAAGTGAAAATAAAGCCAAGAAGACAGATTGCCCCCACTAATGATGAAACTGCTCGGGCATTTCCGATTTATCAGTTCCCTCGCTTATTAAAAGAATTAGCTGCAGAGGAAGGTAGAGCTCTATCTAGGTGGTTGGATGCTGGGTGGGGAACAATTGTCGAAGACTGCAAAATCAACGATCACTTCAGTGATGAACTTGTTGATGCAGTAGTCGAAATGATTGAACAAAGATGGAATCCCGAACTTACTCCAAGTTGGGTCTGCTGCGTACCTTCCTTGCGACAAACTAGATTAGTTCCAGATTTTGCAAACCGTTTAGCAAATAAACTTGGAATTCCTTTTTTTGACCAAGTCAAGAAAGTTGAGCAAACAGAACCGCAAAGGAATCAAAGAAATAGCTATCATCAATGTACAAATCTTGACGGTGCATTTCAAATAATTGGTGAAATACCCAAGGGAGCGGTTTTACTTTTGGACGATGTAGTTAATAGTGGATGGACTTTTACCATCATTTCAGCCCTGTTAAAAAGAGCAGGGAGTGGGGTTGTTTATCCAGTGGCCTTAGCATCAACAGCGGTTAGTGATTAATTATGCTTACAAAAAATACACAAGCTATTTTACTTTTGACTAGTTATTTTTCTAAAGCGTCATTAGAAAAAGTAAAGCCTTTGACCACTGCTGAGTGGGCAAAGTTTGCGTATTGGCTTAGAGAACAGAACATATCGCCAGAGCGCTTGTTGTCGAGTGATGTGAGCCAAACTTTAAAAGGGTGGTATGACTCGAAGGTTACCAAGGAAAGGATAAAAGGGCTTTTGAGTAGGGGCCATAGTTTGGCCATAGCCGTAGAAAAGTGGACGAGGGCTGGAATTTGGATTTTAACGCGCTCTGATCCGGATTATCCCAAGAGATTTAAAAGTAGACTTAAGACGAGCTCACCACCAGTACTCTATGGTTGCGGAAATATCGAGCTATTGAACAAGGGAGGAGTTGCCGTAGTCGGCTCTAGAAATGCTTCTGAAGCCGATCTCTACTTTGCAGAGCAATTTGGAACTAAAGCTGCAAGTGAGGGGGTATGCACTATTTCAGGAGCTTCTAGAGGAGTTGATGAAGCTGCAATGCTTGGGGCCGTAAACTCTGGTGGTTCAGTTGTTGGTGTACTTTCAGAAGACTTATATCGAACTGCGATATCGAAAAAGTGGCGACAAGCATTGTTAGTTGGAAATGCAGTTCTGATATCTCCTTTCTATCCCGAAGCAGGTTTTAGTGCTGGTAATGCAATGGGCCGAAACAAGTATATTTATTGTTTAGCAGATTGTGCATTGGTTGTTCATTCAGGGAAGAAAGGCGGTACGATTGGGGGGGCTGAGGAAAACTTAAGAAATGATTGGGTCCCGTTATGGGTTAATCATACGGCAGATAGAGACGCTGCTAATGCTGATTTAGTTGCGAATGGTGGCCGTTGGCTAGAGGCCGATAGCCAAGCTTTTAAAATTGCTGACTTAATTAGAGAAATTCGTAGTAGCGTGAATCTTATTGTTGAAGAGCAGGTTGATCTTTTTTCAATGCCAGTGCAGTCCAAGTTTTTTTCTGAACCAGAATCAAAATCTGATAATGACACTTCTGGAGCAGCCCTGAATAACGTGGCTGTCGAAAGAAAAGTAGATATTGAACCACATCCAGAGCCGATTATTGAGACCGAAGAAACACCATTAGGCCCTGTAGATTTTTATCAATTGTTCACTAATGAACTTCAAAGATTGGCGAAAGAACCGGTTTCGTTGAATGAATTGATTGAAAGTTTGCATATCCATAAATCACAAATAACTGATTGGTTAAAACGTGCCGAAGAAGAACGATTAGTGAAGAAGCTAAGTCGACCAGTACGTTATCAAATCGAACACAAGAAATAAAAGGATTTTGCCATGGCAATGACAGAAGAAACACTGGTTCAAGAGGTAACAGCAGATTACTTATTGAATGAATTAAAGTGGGATGCCTCTGTCATGGGCATGTTTGAAAAGTTAGGCAAAGAAGGTGACTTTGGTCGTGAGTCTGAAAAAGATGTTGTTCTCACTCGTTATTTAGGTGAAAAGTTGATAGAGCTAAACCCAGGTTTGCCTGAGGTTGCCTACCAAGAGGCACTCCGCCTCGTTTGTGAAATGCCCGCTTCAACTAATATTGTCGCAGTTAATAAAGAAAAATATGCGCTACACAAAAATGGCGTGGAAGTCAGTTATCATAATGAAAAAGGCGAGCGAGTAAAAAAACGTCTACGTCTTTTCGATTTTGACAATTACGAAAACAATCACTTTCTATTAGTGCGTGAGTTTTGGATAAAGGGAGACATTTATCGACGCAGAGCAGACTTGGTCGGCTTTGTGAATGGTATTCCGTTGTTATTTATGGAAGTAAAAAATGTCCATAAGGATATAAGAGCCGCTTATGAACAAAACCTCGCCGATTACAAAGATACCGTTCCTCACCTTTTTTATCACAATGCTTTTGTCATTTTAGGTAATGGCATAGATGCGAAAATAGGCTCAATTTCCAGTAAGTTTGAGCACTTTAATGATTGGAAGCGATTGAAAGAAGAAGAGCCCGGTGTAGTGGAAATGGAGACCTTATTAAAAGGCACTTGTTCTAAAATCAACCTGATGGATATCTTCGAGAACTTCACTTTATTCGATCAAAGCTCAGAGAAAATGGTAAAAATCGTTGCCAGAAACCATCAGTTTTTAGGGGTGAGTAAAGCGATAACCGCCGTCGAAAATAGGCAGGAAAGATTAGGTAAATTAGGTGTTTTTTGGCACACGCAGGGTTCAGGGAAATCATATTCTATTGTGTTTTTTGCTCAAATGGTACATCGCAAGTTAGGCGGTAATTATACCTTTATTGTAATGACCGACCGCGAAGATTTAGATACACAAATTTATAAAACCTTTGCGGGTTGTGGCTTGGTCGACAATGATAAAGATCCTTGTAGAGCAGATAGTGGGAAAGATCTTAAAGCTCTAGTTGGACAACAAAAAGCATTTGTATTTACCTTGATCCAAAAATTTAATGAAAAGGTTGATCCAAATAATCCTTATTCTGAAAGAGATGACATTATAGTCATCACTGATGAAGCACACCGCACTCAGTACGGAACGCTATCGCTGAATATGCGTAATGCCCTACCCAATGCTAGTTTTATCGGGTTTACAGGGACACCTTTATTCAAAGGTGATGAAATCACCAAAAAAGTGTTTGGTGGTTATGTTTCTACTTATGACTTTCAACGTGCAGTAGAAGACAATGCAACGGTTCCATTATATTACGATGCCCGTGGTGATGAATTAACCTTTACCGATGACGAGGGTAATCAACATAATGTGGCGGATCCGAAAGGACTAAACGAAAAAATTGCTGAAAAAATAGCTGAGCTAGAAATTCAAGACGTTGATGTTCAGCAAAGATTAGAACGCGAACTAAAGCGTGATTATCATATAATTACAGCTAGTAGTCGTTTGGATCAAATAGCCAGAGACTTTGTTACCCACTATGCAAATGGCTGGGAAACAGGCAAAGCAATGTTTGTTTGCCTAGATAAAATTACATGCGTACGAATGCACAAGTTAATTGATTTTTATTGGCAAGAAGAAATTAAAGCAAAAGAGAAAGCGCTACTTCATGCCACCGATGAACAAGACTTAACTTGGCACGAACGACAACTTGCTTGGATGCGTGAAACACTTACAGCTGTAGTAGTAAGTGAAGAGCAGGGAGAAGTCGCAAAATTCGAAAAGTGGGGGCTTGATATTAAACCCCACAGGCAGTTAATCAAGACAGGGTTTCAATTAGAAGATGGCTCGCGCCTTGACATGGAAGAAGCGTTTAAGTCATCTGAACATCCATTTCGAGTCGCAATTGTCTGTGCCATGTGGTTGACAGGCTTTGATGTGCCTTCATTGGCAACACTATATCTTGATAAGCCGCTACAAGCTCATACGTTGATGCAGGCTATAGCGAGAGCCAATCGAGTCGCAGAAGGCAAGAGCAATGGATTAATTGTCGACTACTGTGGAATATTAAAAAATCTTCGTAAAGCCTTAGCAACCTTTGCAGGAACAGGTGATGAAGGCCATGGCGGAACAGATGAAGATACTGACCCTGCCAAACCAAATGAAGAGTTACTAGAGAAGCTGAACGAGTCAATTAGCTTTATCGTTGAATTTCTAAGAAAACATGACTTTGAGTTAAGTAGGGTAGTGACCGAAACTGGATTTTCAAAAAATGCGGCGATTTCCCAAGCTAAAGAAGTGATCAATCAAAACGACGAAACGCGCAAACGTTTTGAAGTGATGGCTCGTGAAGTGTTTAACAAATTCAAAGCCTGTATCAATGTACCCGGTGTAAATGGCTATCGAGATCTTCGGGACGCGATCAATGTCCTTTATAAAAGCTTACAAGAAGATAAAAAATCAGCTGATATTTCTGAAATAATGAAAGAGCTTTATGAAATTGTTAATGCAAATATTGATACTTCTCGTCAAGTACGTGAGATGAAGCCTGACAATGAGCGAATCTATGATATTAGTCAGATCGATTTTGAAAGGCTCCGACAAGAATTCGCCAAGTCTGAACGCAAAAATACTACAGTTCAATCACTAAAAAATGCAGTCGAGCAAAGGCTTGCCAAGCTGATGATGCAAAACCCACTTCGAACAGATTATCAGGAGCACTACGAGCGCTTAGTTAAGGAATATAATCAAGAAAAGGATCGAGTACTCATAGAAAAAACATTTGAAGCCTTATTGAAATTAAATGACGAATTGTCGCACGAAGAAAAGCGGGCAATTCGTGAAGGGTTAGATGAAGAGTCTTTAGTTTTATTTGATTTGCTTAATAAGCCAGATTTAAAGCCGAAAGAGATTGCCAAAATTAAAACAGTAGCAATGGAACTTTTAACGTTGCTTAAGGCAGAACGGTTACGAGTGGCAAATTGGCAACAAAAAGAGTCTTCTCGAGATGCAGTAAAACAGCAGATTTTTGATTTTTTATATGATGAAAAAACGGGGCTGCCTATTGAGCAGTATGAAGAAGATGAGATTTCAGATATTTCCGAAAAGGTCTTTTTACATATTTACCGAGCATATCCAGAATTGCCTTCGCCATACTATTAAGGTTATATGAATAAGCGGACGATACTATGAAGTGAGTTTTTTATATCAGGTTTTTACTAAATATGTCATTATCCGCGTCCAAAATTTGAACCGTTGCGCGGTTTAATATTATTTACCATAATTTAATAAGTTAGTGTTAATAGTGTTTCGAGATGCGAATAGACTCTGAAAAAATTGATCAATTAATTCAATTTGCCCTTTTAGTAGCTGGTGAAGAGGATCATTATACTGATAGAAGTCTCGGTCCGATTCATCTTCTTAAATATGTTTACCTAGCTGATTACTACTTTGCTATGCGTAATCAAGGCTCAACTTATACTGGTATAGATTGGAAATTTTTCAATTTCGGACCGTGGTCGCCTGAAGTCCATGATAGAGTTGAACCTGCTTTGAAAGCAATAATGGCAGAGAAGTTCACAGGTCAGAGTGATTATAATGACAACGACTATACACGCTGGTCATTGAACGATGAAAATCGTTTGAGAATTATCTCTACCAATATCCCGCCCGCTATACGAGTAAAACTAAAGAGAGATATTCATAAACATTTGAAAGATACAGACTCTTTGCTCGCCTATGTTTATAGTACCGAACCAATGATCAATGCGGCACCAAATGAGCATCTTGATTTTAGCTTGCTTGCAGAGACTGAGGGTTCCGTGAGCGATCAAGCACAAGCTAGAACTTTAAGTGCGAAAAAACAGAAGCAACGATTGGCTGCTATGGAAAAGCTAAAAATTAAAAGAAAAGAAAGTAATGCGATAAAACAGAAGCTCGTCGCACCAGTAACTTCTTCTAGATATGATGATGTTTTTGACAAGGGGCTTGATTGGCTTGAGCGGTTAGACGGGCCTTCAATCGAAGGTGACCAAATAAAGATAAAATTTGACCAAAGCATATGGAAATCGGAACTGAGAAGAAATGGCAAACTTTCCTGATGATAGTATCCAATTTATTGTCGAAGATGACGATGGTTGGTGGAATAAGAATACCGAAAATAAAGTTGTTAGAGGTTCTTTGATTTGGGCATTTGTGTACCAAATTGATCAATTACCTTACACATTTGTTCCAATTTCTCGAGCCAAGGCAAGAGAGCATGATACCGCTATAGTAGAAGTTACAGAATTAAAAATTGGTGAACATTTACAACGAGATCAACTACCAGTAGCTGGCATGGCAACTTATTCGGGCGAATGCTGGGTTGCGAATAAAGCTAAATTAAGACCTTGTATTGTATGGAGTCCGAATTGTACTAACGTTCCAAGAGACCTAATTAAAGGTAAACCGAAAGGTTCCACTGCTCCCACTTATTTAGTTGTACCATTCTATGGAGTCGATACCTCCAATGGTCGTCGCGCCGGCTACTCTGAAGAATTTGTAAAGCGTGTGCGGCACTGTGAGTACCCTCAGTTTCACTGGGATATAGTTCCAGACTCAAAAAGCTCTAAAGAATCAATTCTTAGACTGGACCATATGCAACCTATCGGTGCCCATGGTAAATCGTACAGACTGACAGAATATGTTCTTAGTGAGGCTGCGTTAGAAATACTAGATGATCAGTATACATGGCTCTCCAGAGGTGGACTTCCCGCAGAAAGCTTAATTTTAGATTACCAAGAGCTAATGCAGGCATTCTAGGCTTATTGTCAATTACCTTTATTAACAACTTTTTTGTAATGGTTTAAGTTTTGAGAATAGCAAACATACTCAAAAGTTAACAACTTAATTAAATTTACTGAAAATAAGTATCTAATAAAATCAATTAGTTAACATGTACTTTATTAACAACTTTATTGTTCACCAACACTTATTACCATAAACTTTTAAATCACGAGATTCACGATAGTGACCTGGGGAATGGGTTAAGGGCAGGTTTCACTTTATAGTGAAATCTGCCTTAATTTACGGCGCACCAAAGACGGAGTATGCATCCCCGACAACTCTATCCCTTTTTGTCGCATAGTTTCCCGAAAGGCGGTTTTAGACAAGTCAGTTTCATCAAGTAGTGCAAGCTCTATCTCGTTGAAAGCGAGGATATCTTTCAGCGCAAGTTCAAGGTCATTCTGAAGCTTTTCTCGCTTTGTGATGCGCTTAGCGGACCATACAAGGCTTACCCCTGTGGTAATGGCCGCTAAGACCATGCCACCAGCTTCGATTGTTGAGCTAAGTATCTGGCTATCCATATTCCCTCCTGTTTTGATAATCAATCTCTATTCAAAACGTGCCATAGAGATGTTATCAATCAACAAAGAGGGCTTGGATTAAAGTAGGTTTAAATCAACAAAGCTAGTCGTACCACGGTGGCTAACGATAATGTGGTCTTGAACGCCAATGTCTAACGTTCTAAGCGCAGACTGAATATTTTCGGTGACACATTCATCACTAGCTGAAACCTGTAATGATCCGCTTGGATGATTATGCGCGAGTATCACCGATTCAGCCCCACAATCTAATGCTTTTTTTGCTATTTCGCGCGGGTGGACTGACGCGTGACTTACGGTGCCCAAAAACACCTCTTCGTAGTTCAGCATTTCATTGTGAACATTCAGATAAATGACGCTGAACACTTCACGTGTATGATGCGCCAGTTTCATTTGTAAGAACTTACAAAGCTCACTTCTGTAATTAAACGTTAATGCGTTCTTTCTAGCTTTACTTTCTATGATTTCAATAGCTTTATCGATAGTTCTCTGCTCTTGTTCACTAAACATATGCACCACCTAAAAATATGAAGAAACGTTTTGAACGGGCTGAGTAAGCTCGATACCGTCAAGCGATAACCACTCGGTTTCAAGCCGCTCCGATTCAGGCTGATTTTTTGGCTCAGCAGAAAACTTAAAATGCGTTCCAGTGACAGAAATTAAGTGCCCTTCCATTTCGACACCAATAATCGTTTGGTCATAAACCACCTCGCATATCTGGCCACCAGCATCCCTATCAATTTCGGTTAGCATATCGGTGGTCAAATACGCCCCTTGCGCTGAACCGAATTCGATAGCGAACCAAGCATTTTCAAGCACCAAAGTTTGCGCCTCCTTAATTTTTTCGATTAAAGGTGCGGTGAGGTTCACCATAAAATAGTCAGCCGTTTTTTGATTGCAACAAGGGTTATAAAGGTCTGCGATGATGGTACACATTGAAAAAATCTCTTGGTTATTTAAGTTAGGTGTAACGTTGCAATTTGCCAAACAATTGCAAAAATGAGGGGCGATAACGCCCTACCCTGCAGGAGAGTAAGGCAAGCAGTTATTAGGCGCTTTTTCGGTGAGTATCTGAGTAGCTAGCTTTTAACGCGGCCATGACTTCCAATCCTGGCGCAGTCCATTGCCAGCTATTGTATGTCGTGACCAGACCATTAAGCTTTGCAAGTATGAGGAGATCATAATCTTTTGGGCATGGGAGTTTTCCGCTGAATGACACAGCAGACATCACCCCCTTTAGTCGATGTAAATCGTCAATAGAGATAGCCGGCGGCAACAAGTGCACTAGAAACGTCTGCTTTCCGTGGTCTTTACAATACGGCTTAACACAGGTCGCTATATCGCCTTCTATTTTAGTGACTTTAGTAGTGAACAGCCCTCCCATTCCAGAAGGGCATTGAATTTCTGCCCCAACCGAAAAATCATCGGCAGTGGCAGTGACATAAGCGGTTGTACGATAGTTCTTTTTAGCCGTTTCTAGGCAATTAACTTTGCAGTGCATAAATCCAAACATGTTTCGCTCCTAATGAGATTATTAAATTCACAAGGAACGTCACAGAATGAGACTAAAAGGCAAAAAAAGGGTGGTTACAGCTCAAAGTAAAACTTGTCTATATCAGGGTATGGTTGAAAGCATATTGCGGTTTCTTGATTGAGGATAAGGGTCGTCATATTGGCATTGCGTCTAATAACACCCCCGTTTTTAGCAACAAACTCTTCTGCCATTGTCAATCCACCAGCATAACTTTTTGCGATATTACGGATGGCAAAAAGCTGGTTATCGAGCCTATCGACGTTATTCATTAGGCATCCGTAAGGCTCTGTAAAATTGCTGTGATAGCCTCCAACGTAGATTCCGTGCTGTTAGTGGTAATGTCTTTAATGCCGGTGTGTGGCATATCACTTGAAGTAATATAATAACCTTGCTCATTAGTAGTGACATGAGCGTACTCCCAGCGATTTCCTGTATGACTTTTTACGCCAAATACCAAATGATTTGGTGTGAAGCCCTCCTTGATCATCTGCTCCATTTCCTCAATGCTCATTGCCCCCTCTCCCTCTACTGACATTACTTTGTCGGTAAACTGAGTCAGGTTTTTAAAGCCCTCAATCAATCCTAATAACTGCATACTATCTGTCCTCAATTTAAATTTCTGAACTGCCTATCCACACCTCGTTAAGAAAAACGTCATACACGTTATCTCGAATGGATGTGGGAATCTCAAGGCTTCTAACGTTATCGACATTCCAACCGTGCTGGGGGGCGTTAAAGGTGTGTACTAAGGCCTTATCAGCATCCAGAACCTTTATCGCAAAGTCGCTATTGTTACTAAGAAAGTCGATATGCTCTTTGTGCTGTTTTCCGAATAGATATATTGTTGTAAGGGTGCTCATATCAGCACTTTGCGAGCCGCCGGTTATGATTGCCGCTTCGTTTTTTTTGATTTGTTTGGCTAATGCATCCGCGTCATTTGCGGTATTTAAAGCCCAATTTAATAACTCTGACATTCTTTCTATCTCACTTGTGTTCAGCGTATTGATTGCAAAACTCTCGAAACTCATTGAAATCCTGAGTACCAAAACAAGGCCCCTCTTCAATTCCATCAAATTCTTCTATAGCTGCCACCACAATGAAAGCTTTGAAACGTTCCAAATCCGGAAAGTCACGCATTCCTTTATTCTCATAATCAATCGAGATAACAAGATGCGTATTGTTACCGACGTAACGCTGAAAAAACGGCATTGAATCGTTCTTGTATGACACGTCATTAAACTGAGCAAGGAAGCTTGGCTCAATGTCGTTAATCGAATCTGGATGGGTTCTGCGCCACTTTTCAGGGCTGTATCGATCTAGCTGGGCTTGAAAATACTTTTCGATTTCTTGTCTGTTTTGTTCAGATGATAAATTTGACATGTTGAAACCTCGTTTTGAATGAGATTTAAACGTACTACGCGTTTTTTATAAAGCAAAAATATAGCTTACCTCTAAACCATCATAATTCTGACATCAACTGCCTTTTACAGGCCGCCTTATCTGGTCTATAATGAAATTACACCAACAAATTTATGTCAGGATAACTACGTGTCAGTAGCAGAACTAGTCAACAATAAATTAGCTCGCATGAAACGAGGCGCGCCTTTTTCAATTGAGAGGTTTTATACTCTTGGTAGTGTTTCTGCTGTCCAAAAAAAAATGAGCCGCCTTGTTAAAGAGGGCAAAGTAGTACGAGTAGCGAAAGGAATTTATTCTCGGCCTAAACCTTTGATTATTTCACCGACAATGAACATAGTGGCTAAGGCAGAGGATGTAGCAAGAGTATGGGCCGAGACAAATAACTACAAATTATCTTATCAAGGAATGGAAGCTGCCTATCGCCTGGGATTGCAAACTCAAGCCCCCATGAAATCCGTATTTTGGACTTCTGGCCCCACCCGCACCTTCCGAGTTGGAAATCAAGAGGTTCAAGTTAAGCATGCAGCTAATTCGAAGCTTGTTTGGTATGACAAGCCTGAAGGCGAATTATTTAGAGGATTAATGTTTGCAGCACCTGAACATACGACGGTCAGTGAATTAAGCGCGGCTATGAAACGACTCAATCTTTCGAAGGAGCAGAACTTGAAGGTGATAAGTAAACTACTGATGAATAAAAATCTAAGTATGTGGAGTAACAAACTATTAGAACTTAGGAAAACGCTTTTATCATGAGTCTATTTGCGCTTTATCAAAATCCAGAACACCATGGGCAGTTAGAAGAACTTTATAATTTAGCCTCCCAAAACCATCCGGACGGCTTGCCAGCAAATTTCATAGAAAAAGACTTCTGGGTTACAGAGATTCTCAGGCTGCTTTACGATGAATCATTACTAGGAGATTACGAAGTTGCCTTCAAAGGCGGGACGGCACTAAGCAAGTGTTGGAGTGCTATTTATCGCTTTTCCGAAGATATCGATTTATCAGTGCATTGGGCGGATTTATCCGGCAAGTCCAAAGAGGAAGAGCTAGAAGCTTGGAAGGCAAGCACCAAAAGTAAAAGCCAAAACGCTAAATTTAGAACCAAACAACAAGAAAAACTAGAACGCTGGAGCGATGACCTCTTAAAACGATTAAATGAACGATTAAAGCAATACGGTATTGATGGTTTGGAAGCGAAAAAGGAACCTGACTCAAAAGGCGAAAAAATTGATATTCACTTCCCGCAAACTGCTCGTGGCGATACTAATTACCAGCTTGACCATATCCTACTTGAATTTGGAGGTAGGAATAGAGGAAAACCTACCAAAAAAATTCCAATTCAAACCTATTTAAGTACTTGCTCTGACGTTGAAGATCTCCCCAAGGCTAACGTCAAAGCATTCCAGCAAGACTTTATCTTATGGGAAAAATTAACCGCATTACACCAGTTTTGCACACAGACGAATGAACCTAATGCGAAAAGATTGGCTCGGCACTGGTACGACGTAGACTGCCTGCTACAAAGTAAATTTGCCGAGCCAATTCACACTGCAGAAGCAATGAAAGCTGTAATAGAAATGAAGACACATAGATGGCCAAGTAAAGGTGTGGATTACACAGCAATCTCTCAAGGAGAATTACTGATTATTCCGAAAAAGATACGGATGCATGAGATTAGAAAAGATCATCAACAATCCGTAACAGCAAGAATGTTCTTCAAGGAGCCTGATGCATTCGAACAAATAATTGCTAGGTTACAAGTTACACAAGATGATTTTAACAAACACATATTGAATCCTGATATTTTACTGTAGAGCAGCGTTTACGGCTCGTCTTTCTTACAAGCTTCAAGACCATATACCGTCCTAATATAGTGTTTTAACTGCCCCATGAGCATATTCGTGGGCAGTTCTTTTCTACACTATTCGCTTAGCGCTAAAGTACCTGTATTGTCATGCGATAAGATTCATAACTTGTTCCAACAACGCTGCCCTTCGCATGGATCGGAAAAATAAAGGGATACAGTGCAAAAGCTGGGTTATTTTGTGGAATAGGAACGTCATGATGCCAGCCACAAAGCGGAAGTGCTTTTTTGTGTGCATCCTCTTTCGTCCTGCCATCGATATGATGAATAGAAACCGGTGTACCGGAAAACGGCTGTATCAAACCTTTATTTCTACAACAAATACAGCCCAATGCGGCCATCGCATCATGCAAAGTAACCTCTTCACTTGTGCGCGCTCTCCCAGCCATCCCTTTTGTTTTTATGGGTTTAACAGGCTTGGAAGATATAGATTTAAAAGCACTTCCTTTGGCTTTTTCATATCGCCTTTGGGCAGCAAGCTTTTGTTTTTCAAGCTGCTTCGCTTTGTATTCAGGGGATTTTGCCTTTTGAATTTGTCGTAGCCTTGCCCGCTCTTGATACTCTCATTGTTTTTCGTACATAACCTGACTCATTGATGTTTGCTTTCACAACATCGTGCCCGCATGAATAGCGCGCAAATTAAGCTTCTATCCAAAAATGTCCCAACCTAAAACATTTTTGGTTCGGTCAAAAAGCGCTAGCTCATGAAGACCAGGATTAAACATTCAAACAACAAGCCCCCTTTAAATTGCATTCCTTTCTCAAAGTGAAACGTTGAAGGCATCCCACAAATCAAGGAATTTGTATGACTGCTAAGAAAGTTTTAATTGAGAAAATCGAAGAATATTCTAAGAGCTTGCAAAGCTCTGGAAGTGTGAACAACCAATTAATTGTTATGACGCTAGACGATGATATCGAACAGATAAATCAATTGAGCGATGCGAGTGCCGAAGCGCTGCTATTCACTATCCGTCAACATGAAGACAGATTTGAAAATGTGATTGCCCCTACAAACTACACAGCCTTTTTAACTAGCGTGACGGAGCACTAAAATATGAGTAATTCATTATTTGACGATAACGGTATGTATCATTCAGATTTTAAAGGCACACAACGCAGCTGCTACCGTGGCATGAAAGTGCGCGTCTATCGCAACCTTAACAAGCCGCAATACTATTCGATCTTAGCGCTTGAGGGACCGGATAAACGCAAGGTCGTTGGCTATGCGAAGTCTGTGAAAATAATCGACGTCAAATTCATCGTTTCAGCGAAGTCACGCGCCCGCGTGCTAAATGAAAAATCGCGAAATGTTCACGCTTTTTGCGAAGGTTTTTTAAACGATATTTACTCGGAACAAATTCAGTTTACGACACCTAAGATTGAAGTGAGCTACAATCCATATTTTCAAGGTTACTTTTTCAAAACCAGTGATAAATCAGAGGTTGAGCCATTCGCTAAATCTCTAGTCCTACAACATAGCTGCGGATACATCTAATCAATTGGGGAGGCCCCCTGCCCTTTCTTCCACATACTTTTAAAGCGTAGCGAAAGTAGTCTTCCTCAAGCGATAGCGACAAAGGGAGGCGAAGAGTGACAAAAAGAAGCTGGCAACTCCCAAGAGTTAACCAGCTTTAGTGATTACATGCGCAAGCTACAATTCGACGAAGACAGAACGGTACGAAGCCTGGCACTGGCATCTGCACTAAATCGCTTAAATGCGGCATCTACAATTTCCTTATGATGCTGCTCAATCCAATGTGTTCTTTCTTGGGCTGTTTCAAATTGCATGTTTAAGGTCACTTGCTCCGCTTGGGCCTCGATGTAGCCATTTAGGGTGCGCGGGGCGGTATGTTGATTACTATTAAGTTGCTGCATGATGACTCCTGAGTTTTGGGTATTAGGTTCAGGTTTAACGTGTCACCACACGGCATCCGTGCAAATTTACGGTCTTAAAACTTAGCTCGCAATTTCTTGATTTTAGTCATAAGGGAATTCATTACATACTGGCATTTATCAAGTGAGTTCGGTTTAGGATTTTCTACGATAAAAGAGTATGGGCGAACGCTACTATGGATGTTAAATTCTGCAATCGCAGAGCCCATCAATGCCACCATATTTGCATATTTTGCTTCGGCCGACTCATAATCGAAACTCTTATCTACCTCTGAACAAAGCCACCAAAGCCACGTTTTCAGGCTGCTCACGCCATCAGGCAAAGGGATTGGTGCATTAAGGCCATACGCTGTTATCAGCTGCCCCACATTAACCCGTTCATCATCTAACATAGCCATCATCATATTGAGTGCAGCACAATGGGTTCTAGCGCGGGATAGCAATACCATATCTGGGTTTAATGAGGGGTTAGTACTGTAAAAGCCATGTTTTAAATTCATCAGATTTACCTTTATAAATTGGTTGATGAAGTAAATGTGCCTAGCACTAGCATACTTGCAAATTTAAGGAGTAAGGCCAGCAAAGCGCTGGCCGTTAAGGTAAATTATAGCTCCATTTCAACTTGGTCAAAATTGAACGCTGATTGTGCCTTTGCTGCCTCTTGGTGCTCCACCCCCGCTTTAAGGTTCTCTTTGTATTCTTCTTCACTGATAGAGGCCCCAAAGCATAGATGCTGATAGCAATCACCATATGTCTGGCTAAGAGCATTGTAGACTTGAGCGCGTTGTACTTCTTTGTGTAAGCGAGGCAAGGTGCCTTTGCGAAGCTTTAACAATTTACATTCCAACATCACCTTAAGCAGTGTCGTTGGACATTTGCCCTCATCGAAATGCCCACCAGCTACAGCGTCAGGAAACCAGTGTTCAACGAAGCTCCAAGCCATACCGGATTCACCATCGATTTCTGCTTTTCCTCCTTCTTCAAACGGGACCAAATCAACATCATTCCCTAATTTTGCAGAACGGTGTAAACGTCCGGTCATCAGTCCGTTAACGTTGTCCTCGTGAAGCCCTGTGCATGCATGATGCTTAACATAGCCGTTGATGTTGTAGTAACGGTATTTAGGCAAAGGTTTAGGCTCTGCGTATGTTGTCTCAGGCATAGCATAGCGCTTACCATGGGTATGAACATCGTGCCAAATTCTCAAGGCTTCCCCAGCAAGTTTTTCGCCCCCTTCACGAATCCATTGATATTGGATCATGAGTAATTCCTTATAGCCAATCATTGAGAAGCGGCAACCGTCATATCCGTACTGTTCATAGAACGCCTCGCTTTCTTGTGCGTCTATTGTCAGCATAAAGCGCAACAGATCTTGTCTATACGCAATTGAATACTGGTTGTAACCCACTTTCACGTACCCGCCTTCTTTCAATTGGCGACCAAGCATAGAGCGAGAATAGTTATAGTCGTATAACGTGTTGAACATAAACTCACGAAATTTAAGCATCGGGGCCATATAGCCGTAAGTTTCATAGCTCGTGCTTATTTGTGACTCTAAGCTGGCGTCGTTTTCTACCATTGCACACAGGACGCACCCGAAACGAGCCCCACACGCTTTATCAGACGTAAGCTTCTCGCCAGCGAACAAATCACAAGTACCATCATTGCCAGCGCTATAGTGTTTACGTAAGCCCTGCGTATTTGACTCTAAATATGACTCGACTTCATCGCTCTCAATCAAGTTCAGAAGCGACCAAACATCTGTGAGTGTCCAGTCTTTGATGGGGGCGATTGTATAACCAAGATTTGTTTCTACTACCCCAACAGCTGATTCATTTCGTTTTTCGATATTGGCTGCTCTTGAAACTGATTCAAGGCTTCTGGTTCCCGATGCTGAAGCTATTTTGTTTGTCTGGTGAGTGCTCTTCAAATCGCGTAGAAAACGTTTCATCGGGTCGATTTTCCATTCGATAGTACAGTCTCTGCCGTTAGTGCTGGTGGCAGGAGTTCTAAGCAGCTTGCCACGGCCAATGTATTCAACCATTGGTAAGCTTGATAGCGACGGGTTTATCTCTTTTGTGATGATAGGTAAGTTGAACTCACGAGCATACTGCTCTGCCCCTGCGTGAACATCTAAAATGAAGCCGTGAAGTTCGAAATTGTCAATTGTGGTGTTCGTAGTGACCAGATATAGAGGCCCAACCATTGGGTTAACATCCATTGCGGCTTTCAGACCTTCAACAGCACAGTGAGAGACACAAGCGCTGTCTTTTCCAGATAAGCCAACTGTTACTATCCAGTTGTTCAAAAATAGGTTTTTGAATGTTTCTATGGTTCTGTTTACTTTTGATAATTGCATGTTGTTAACTCCTTGGGTATGTAGGGTTAACGTGTCATGCAGAGGTGCGCGTGCAATTTTTAGGACCGCTGATTAATTAAAAAAGGCAGCATTTAAAAACATCTTTTTCCACTTTTTTGCGATGAGTATTTTTCTCCATACAGTGAGCGGTAACTACCAAAAGGAGAGATTCATGCTTACTGAAAAACTGAATACTATCGAAGCGCTAAAACCTTTGCCCGGCAGAGGAACGCCACCAGCAACACGGCGCCTCATCCATAAACATAATAGTGAATTGTATTGCGCCGCCCTTTCCACCTATTTTGATGGTCGACGGTGCCATTGCTATATGACGACCACTGATTTTTGGGTCTACGCATCATCTCTTAATGACGCCAGCGAAATTAAGGCAAAAGCAAGAATATTTGGATACAAAAATATTCGCACAATCAAAGTCAAATACAGCGATGGGGAGCCATTTATTACTGAGTTTGCGGTAGTAGTGAGCGTCACCAGCGATTTAATCATCGGTGAAATAGCACAAAAATTTTTTGATATCTTAAAACCTGTTTTTGACGACTTCAAAATGTCGACACTCTGCACGCACGGGCATTACAGGCGCTATAGCCTTACTTTGTCTTCAATGACTGAGGCAATGGCGTTACAGGAGCGTATAGAGACGATTTTGAGCGGTAATGATGACGATTCTAAAATAAAAGCGAGCGTGCAAGTGAAAAGGCTAGAAATGGATGCTTTTAACGTACATGTGAATTTCGATTGATGTGAAAACAAGGTTGTTATTCGAAACGAATAACAACCTTGATTGCAGGCAAAGCTATTCGGTTGGTAGCTGTGGTTGTTTTTTCACTACCAGAAAATAGTAGACGAAGTAACCCAACCAAGAGATGAAAAAAGACAATAAGAACCACACTAATTTTGTATTACCACTCGCCTTCTTAGACATTAATGCCATTATCCAAGGCAAAAGGAAGACGCAAAATAAAAACAGTACGATGAATAATTGTAGAGGTGACATACCAAGCATATGAGTTCCTTTCAAAATGAGAGCGAAAATGGTAATTTAATTCGACTGGTCGCGCAATAATGAATTGATATGCAACGGTAAAGTGAGTTGGCAGGCAAAACTATGGGCACTATGACCAACATCCTCAAACCTGCCAAAATGGCGGATTTTAGAGCTACATCATGTGCTCAAACATGTCCTCCAAATCAAATCGATTTTCATGCAATTTTTTTAGCGTAGCTTCTGCTTCTTTCACCGCATTGACATAAAGCTGCTTGTCAGACATGGAGTTTTGTTCTTTAAGCTGAAGCTTCAATCTCTGAACGGTGGCTTTTGCTTGTCGAGTTTGATGCTCAATATCGGGGAGCGCTTTTATTTTAGATATTCTTTCGGAATATGATTGAACAGGTACAGCTTCTTTCTTTTGTTCGGTTTCAATCCCGTTTGCAAGCAAGGCAATATCAATGCCTTGATTGTGCTCAGTAAAAAACGTTTGGGCTGCGTGTTCATCAGCGACCACCTTTAAAACAGAAAACTTGCCGTTCATTTCCATCAAAACACACTCGAACCCCTTATGAACCTGTCTATACGCATGTAAAGGCTTAGAGTGCTTTATCAGAGCGCATGCGTATTCCAATCGCCCTAATTGGCGCTCAAGCTCTTTTTGTGAGCCGGAGAAAGGTAACGACATAGAAGCGAGAAGATAGACTTCCGTTTGAAGATATATTTCCCCTCCAACAGCTTGTACTAGGGTGTAGAGATCAGGGAACAATTGCGCAAGGTTGTTGAGGCCACTCGCATCAGAAATACCCGCATAGTCTTTTAAAATAACCTGCAAAGCTGAGTGAAGTTTAAATGCGTTGCCATTGGCTTTAGCGATAAATTGATTTGTCATAAAAAATTCCAAGACAGTTAGAGTATGCCTAACGTTACAAAACTGAGTAATGAGTCAAATTAATGGGCGCTGACCGCCCTTACCCATTTCTTTTTGTAACCCCTCTAGCGATAGCGTTGCAGGGGGGATACCGGTCATGAAACCAAGGCTAGGTTCTTCTAGCCTGGCATTAGCTGCGTGTTAACTCCCAGCATCAATAAACTCGAAACGCTCAACTCTCACGCCTTTGATAGACATGAACGCCCCCTTTTTCGGGCAGGGGTAATGTGTGTAAATTTTTGTCTTTCGATGCACTCCGCCTAACTCCACTGTTTCGCCACCAGCCATATGCGCCTTGATTTGCCATTTGAATTTTATGTGGCCGGTAATAGCATCTATCTCTGACTGAGGCACTTGAACATCGTCTGAAAACCAATTACAAACGCGCTTAAACACCTTGTCGTGATTGTGCTCAAGGCCAACACAGAAGTGTGTGAGCTCATGACGCATTGTGGCCCGAAGTTGGTTCCGGCTTTCAGTTGCAAGAAATGCTTTGTGAAATAAAATTTCGCCTGTTCGCGCTACCGCTAACCCATACTTGCTAACATGCGTATGTAAGCCAGTTTTTTCCGGTATAGAGTGCCAACGAGTAAGGGGGATTAATTGAGCGCAGTGCTTGAGGCTTGATTTGAATTCAAGCTCGATACAAGCCAAAGTGATATTGTTCTTTTCAGTCATGTGTGATTGCCCTTGCATTTAGTTCGTAGGCTCAACGTAACTAAGGGGAAATTGCAGGCAAAAAAAAGCCCTAGCAATCCAGCTAAGGCATTTCCAGAGATTAGAGCACACATACTCTAAAACACACACGTTACTAGGCAACGCTTTGGGTCATTTCGTTCAATTTTTCTTGTAGTATTTTTTTCATTTGGGGAATCCCATAGGTTGAAAAGCCAAACGAGTAAGCTCCTACAGCAACCGTCAATAATCCACCAAAGCCTATACTCACTAAAATGAGAAAAATACCCATTGCTAATAAACCATAAGAGCTATATTTAAGTTTAGAAGAAAGATTTTTAACGTCTTTTAAGGTGTTGCTCGCTTTCGTTTCATTGTTGATTTTCAATAATCTAATTAATTTACTGCCAGCACTTTCATAGTGATCTGTAATGGATTTTGCATTCATCGTAGGTACGTCTCTTAGTAGTAATGTGAATTCATTTCTACGGTAGATGGGGCCATCACTATGCACAATAAAATTCTGGATTTGACGCAATTTAGACAGCGCCTATGCAGCCTTCATCAATGAAGCACCAAACAAAAGATTATCTAAACACAGCGAATGTTTGGGGATTCTCTTCGTCAGAGGCAAGTATTCATCTTGGATAAATTGTTTAAATTGCTCAACGAACGCGGGGTGTAAGTTCAGTTCTTCATTGAGCTTGGTATCCAAGAATCCTGAAAGAAACATATCAATCGTCTTGGCTGAAAATACTTGCGTATTGCGCTCGGACAAAAGCGACAATTCTTTGGGGTTATTATCGATAGAAAGAGATATGGAACAAAGCTGAGCCTCCAACGTTCTGGCAGATGCTAAATCTTTTTGGTAAGCGCTCTCGCTATTTAACGTGATCACTGTTGTATCAATAGACACATTTTTGAAGGTATCTTTATCTAAAAAATTACCTTCCTCCAATTGCTCGGGGCAATAAAGTCGAATTCTATCCATCAACCAACGGTGGCGAACATCATCTTTTAATAGCCTAGGCATGTTTACTGGAATGACTGAGACTAAAACGCCAGTTGGAGTTAAAAATCTTGATGCATGGCGAACATGGTCCACGAAAGCACTACCATCGAAAGGGGGATTCATGAGCACTAAGTCATAGATTGGTTCTGGCTCAACTGTCAAAAAATCTCGCTCCTGAACGTTAAACCCTTTCTGTAAACTGAGCTCGACATTCAACGGGTCAATATCGTAGCCATCCAGAATGCAGTCCCTACCCTCTTGTAATAAAAAATCCTTTAGCGCCGTAGCCAGACAACAAAGCCCAATAGACGGCTCTAATACCCTCAATTTGCGCTGCCCTGACGCACCAAGATAGCAAATAGGTGTGAACTCCTTCATAAAATCGAACACTTTGGGGGTGCTTGGATAGAGATGGAATTTGTTTACGTTAGATGAGCCTAGGTCAATTATCCTTTGAACTAAACTTGGTGCATGACGAGTAAAGATAAATTCACTTTGCTTGTTATCCCATTGGGCTCCTAGTCTTAATAACAATGCTTTAAGTCGAGTGAAATCCTTGCGCTGCAACTCGGAAGTTAATACAAGTTTTCTGTTTGAAACGAAACTGATGTGATCGGTAAGGATCTGATGTAACTGCATTGTTGACCTCGATAGCAATGTTTATATCGAGGGTGCTTTAAGAACAAATTACAGCAACTTTTAGGGATTAACGATACTTGCTTGCAGTAGCTTGCGCACGAGCAAAAATCGCGTTGGCAAATGGGACAAAAACCTCATCTTCCGCGTATTCAATGTTTTTCTGAATTAAAGCGCTTCGCTCTTTACATTCTTCTATCTCAGCTTCAGTCAGTCTAATCACACGGAATTGATAACGTAGATTTGATATGCGAGTTGTTAGTGTATAACCAGGAGTAACATTTTCAATTTCAAGCAAAAACTTGTGGTTCAACATCGCTATAAGTTTCATGAAGCGCGGCTGACGGCGTTTATTGACATGCCATTCATCACAGTAAAGCATGAAACTTTGCGAGTGAAGTGAAGTAAACATGAGCTTTTTAACAGTCATAACATCTGTTTTAGTAATAATGGAAGAGCTAAAGGCAGTAAGAAACGCTTCTAATGATACAGGGCCAATAGAAAAACCAGGCCGGGCAAGCTTGGCACTAAGGTGGTCATTGATAAGCCATATCAAACCTTTTTCTTGGCCAAGCAATAAAGTTTTATCACGACTAAACATCTTTAACGTGGGTAAGTTTTGATGAGTATTCGCGGCTATAGACTCGTGCCACATTTGAATAGATCTATTTATTTGACGCTCTAAAAATGATGGTAGGGCGATATCGAAATATCGCAATGAAGTACGACTTTTAATTAATTCATCAAGCTCTACTGCTTCAGCATCATCAGTTTGCCCAACTTCTTCGATCAACCGAACCGGAGCCTTTGAATATGGATGGCCGTTACCGTCCACCAGCCCAAGCTTTTGCATTAGCCAAAGGCCTTCTGAATCGCTTTCTAAGCTGAATAACGTGTTAACCACGCGACTTACCGATGCATCTAACGTATCTCTATTTCCACCACTATCAGTCAAACCTAAGTCAATTAAAATACTACGCTTGTCGAATCTAAACAGATTCTGAAAAGGAGCCGTCAGGTCTGTTAAGTTTGATATTAAACGCTCGTTAATAGAGCTATAGAAATAATTAAGCAAAACCATATCATCACCTAGCATGATTTCAGCGTCTTCGGCAGTTGATGTCGTTGTTTGGATGAACAGAGTACCAATTTTCCCTGTTTCTGGGTTCCTGACCTTTTTTTCTTTTTTTATGAGCTTTGCTGTAATTCCATTGCTTGCACGAATGCAGTCATTGAAATAGGTTGCAAGTATGTCCATCGAACCAAGTTGCTCCAATGGTTTTGCAAAGTAACCAAAGTCCATATTTAGAGCATGCATCTCCTCAATCTTTCTGGCTTGACGATAATTACTTGTAAATTGGTTGTTTTCCGTCTGATTGATATTTGCATTGTTTTCATTTGAATCAATGCATGGGTATTGTAGGACGTAAACCGTAGCAGGCTTAGTATCATATGATTGATTAAATTCCTTCACACGCTGTTTGTTTGAGTATTCCGCTAGTGTATTTAATTTTAATAACGTTTTTAATCTAGAGTAGCGAGTAACCTTGGATGTGACCTTAATCACACGGTCTGTCTTGTAATCTGGGTCTGCCGTACCATTGACCATATCGCAAACATCAAAAAACCTTATGAAACAGCCATCATCGAACTTTGCTTCTGGTACTAAGCAAAGAGTATTCATTGCATTGAAAAACATCCGGAAAGAAGGCTTGAGCAACTTCGCATCAATCATTCCATCAATAATTGACATGTACTTAGAGTCAAGAAATTGATTGGGAATAAATATGGCTGGTCCAGATTGGTTAGGGTTCATAACTTGTTATTTTCAGGGCAAAAAAATTTCTGGAAAGGATATTAGATCTAACTACAGACGGAGATCAAACTTTAAAATTGGTGAAATCAGATTTGTTAATTCTCTAATAGTTATAATCTTTCTTTTTACTTTAATAGATCCTTTTTAACTTTAAAAGACCTTTAGATTTTTAACTCATTGTTTAATAAAGAATTTCCTGTGCTAAGTGTCGTTAGCCGCGATAAATCAGTCTCTAAGTGTCGTTAGCCGCGATGCTAACTGTAGTTCGCCGCGATGCTAAGTGTCGTTTGCCGCGATGCTAACTGTAGTTCGTCGCGATAGTTTTTAATAAAACAAGTACTTATTCACAGGTTATAACAAGTTTCCCACAGGTTATTAGCTAAGTGTCGTTCGCCGCGATAAATTAGCGCGATGCAAATAAATATTATAATAAACAATTAGTTATAAAAATATCAGAATTAAGTGTCGTTCGCCGCGATGATTGCGCATTTACAGTAAAATTACCTTCCCTTACAGAAAAATACACATATTTACGAAAGTACGACAAAATCATACGTAAATTCTCAAAGATCGTTTTATTTCCAGCTTGATCTGACGGTTTTATGGTCAAGTAGCTCGCAAAACGGTCAGGTTATCGCGGCGAACGACAGTTAGAGGGGTGTTTATCGCGGCGGACGACACTTAGTGATATTTGCATGCCATAAAAAAATTAAAATTTATTAATATTTATCCGATCTTTTGCCCTCGCGGCTTCCCAAACGCACCTTTTTTGGATCGCAGTGAACGATACTAAGCGATCTGACCTGGCCTTAAAACAGTCAACAATTCACCAGAACTATCGCGGCGAACTACACTTAGCGCCCTTATCGGGCCTTAAAACAGTTAATAATTCACCAGAACTATCGCGGCGAACTACACTTAGCGCCCTTAAATCTCGATAAATGTATTGTTTACCACCTCCCCCCACAGTCTGGAGTAAGGAAATGAACCACCAAAAGCCTTAAAAACCATTAATCGCGGAAAATGACAGTTAAAACAGCCATTGGCGAACTATCAGAAAAAAATCAAGTGCTAAATACTGTCAAATCCAGAAAGTCGCACAAAACGACAGTTAAAGTAGCCGCTTCTGAACTAGTCCTAGGTGAATGAAATGAAAAGCTAATAATTTCAGTCTGTTAGCTTTATCATTCCTCTTTAAGATGTTGACCTAGAAATGACGAAAATTCATTAATCTCCCAACTTGCATCTATTAATTGAGATTCCTGGAGCAGAAGTTTCAAAGTTATACTTCTGGTTGAAGTAACCCGAACTCCAAACTCATTTAAAAGTTTTTGCTTCATAGCTTGTATGGTATGTAAGCCATCGGCATCAGCTATATGCCTCATATACACAACAGATATATGCTCTATACCGTTAATGCTCTCGAACGCCAGAAGCCTGACACTCTTACCTAAAAGGGTTAATAGACCTATGGCATATAATGCGCAGCCTCCAGCGATCCAATCACCTTGATGTAAATAGGCATATGCATCATCAGTTTTAACTAGTTTAGGGGCTGAAGTTGAAAGAGTATGGATGATATGTTCTTGCGCCATTATATGAAGCTGCTTTTTATAAGCGATTGATCATAAAGATAAGCTTTAATCAGCAGCTTTATTCTGTGGGGCTTAGTTTTGTACCAATTTGATAGGGTTTGCTTAGACTCTTGAGAAAAGTCGCTTAATCCTTGTAGGCGAATGTTAAATGGGGCTAAGTACTCATCGAAGGATTGCATATAAATTCCTGTTTAACGTATTAGAGCGTTAAAAGGTATGTATTAAATCCGAACAGGCAAATTTTAGGTATGATTTCAGTGCAATGTGATTATAGCTCAAGTAAACCAGATAGAACCCCATTGAGCCTGTAACAGATTCTGTGGTGCGACACGATGTTGTTCCTGTGATTGTTTCATTCAATCGTTAAGATTGGGTATGAAACCTATTGTCTCACCAATAGTTCCCTACTCAGCTGTGCGTTGACGGTAACGTTGAGGTGCAAAGCGCTGAGGGCAATGTAGCCACGGGTAACCGTAGGTGCAGCCTGTAAAGGTAACACCGAAACTGCTAGCCGCAAGCGGTGAAGGCGCTAGGGATGATGGTAAGGTCAGCAAATGCAAATCTCGACAAGCATCGTAACTGTTAAGAAGCTAAAGCGGCTGACAAGCTTCAACCAAAAGGTAAGCGATCAAGAATATCCTTTCACAGATGGGGTATCGTGAGTATACGCATCGCCGGTGTAAACGAGAGACCTAACCCATCGAGTCACAGGAACGAAACGTGGAAACCCCGTATAGCTCCGAAAGGTAGTTTACCCGCAAGGGTAAGCAATGGTTATGCGGGAATGGGAGGTCGGAAAAAGCTAAGGGTTGATTGTAATGATCAGCATAGGGTGCAAATCACCTGACTCGAAAGAGTGCCTACGTCCGACTGGTTCTCAATAGCGAGAGAATGCGGAGAATTGAGTTTATGAGGAAAAGCAGATGACACCTGCGATTAAGCATAGTGGTGCATCCTCACCGTCGAATAACTGGTCATCCATCAATTGGAAACGAGTTGAATTTGGCGTTCGTCGACTCCAAATGCGTATCGCTAAATCAGCTAGAGCTAAGCGCTGGGGCAAAGTCCAAGCGCTACAACATTTACTAACACGATCCCATCAAGCGAAGTTACTGGCAGTGAAACGTGTCACTGAAAATCAGGGACGCAATACACCTGGTATTGACGGCATTGTGTGGATAAATACAAAACAGAAATGGGAGGCAGCTAAAGCGCTTTCCTGTCGAAATTATCGCTCGCAGCCATTGAGGCGGGTCTACATTCCGAAAAAGAATGGCAAGAAACGACCTTTGGGCATTCCAACCATGTTTGACCGAGCAATGCAGGCTCTCTTTCTATTGGCATATGAGCCGGTAGCTGAAGTGACAGCGGATCACCATTCTTATGGTTTTCGACCCAAGCGATCAGCCGCCGATGCGATTGAAAGATGCTTTAATGTGTTAGCTCAGAAAACATCGGCTCAATGGATCCTCGAAGGTGACATTAAGGGATGCTTCGATAATATTAGCCATACATGGTTACATCAACACTTAAAGCTAGAGCAAAAAGTGTTGAATCAGTGGCTAAAGGCAGGCTTTATGGACAAAGGGCGCCTGTTTCCAACGACAGCGGGAACGCCACAAGGCGGTATCATATCGCCTTGCTTATCGAATGGTGCTTTGGATGGAATGGAAGCGATGCTTAAATCGATTACCAAGCCAATTCAAAAAGTCCATTTGATTAGATATGCTGATGACTTTGTGATCACTGCCAACTCTAAAGAGTTGCTTGAGAATACGATAAAACCAGCGGTAATGGCTTTCCTGTTTGAGCGAGGGTTAACGTTGTCCAAAGAAAAGACCTTGATTACCTCTATTACAAAGGGGTTCGATTTTCTTGGGTTTAATGTACGTAAGTATGGCCAAAAGCTACTTATTAAACCAAGTAATAGCAGTATCAAATCGTTCCTTGAGTCTATCAGATTAGAGATAAAGAAAGGAATATCTACACCATTGGCGAGGTTACTCAGCTCTATCAATCGCAAAATTGTAGGCTGGGCTAATTATTATCGTCATGTTGTGGCCAAGAAAGTCTTTGATAATGTTGACTCTGCTATTTTTCATACTCTTCATCGAATGATTAAACACAAGCATCCTAAGAAGTCTGCAGCGTGGCTATACCGGAAATACTATACCCACCGTGGTATGCGGCAGTGGATGTTCATTGCACCTTACACAACTAATCACGGTGAAAAACGCATCGTTTGGTTGAAAAAGGCCGCCGACATTCCTATACGCAGACACCGGCAAGTCATATCTGTAGCGACTCCGTACGATGCTGAGTGGTTTGATTATTTCGATAAAAGAGCTAAGAAAATGTCATATCTGGAGCAAGCTGTTGGGTCTAACGCGTTTGGCCTTATGAGAGCTTGAGCCGTGTGCAGGGAAACTTGCACGCACGGTTCTTAGGAGAGGGAGCGATAGAAATATCGCTCTCTTATCCGACTAACTG
>OJAY01000030.1_pt1 | contig 85665 bp, 60 predicted proteins | sample 1590331 | NCBI WGS metagenome assembly OJAY01 (sample SAMN05416835, study PRJEB24817) | seawater metagenome | isolation source: Sea water | place: Canada:Atlantic | collected 2013-07 | reverse complement strand
ATCTACACAGAGTAGATCGTCGGCAGCGTCAGATGTGTATAAGAGACAGTACTTGTTCTGAGGCTTTAGCTTTCGTTAATCCTCAGCGTCCAGATGATGATTTTGAAGATGACACAATCTGTGGATGTATGGTTGCGCTACTTGTTATGTCTGCTGCGCGTTCTTACATGGTGGCAGAGGGCGAGTTGCCAGAGGACACACCGTCGGTATCAACCCTTATTATGTATGCGGCGTTGGCCACGGTGGCAGATTGCGTATCCCTTAAAAGTGGCATTAACCGCTTTGTTATCAGAAAAGGGTTAAATGCGATAAATAATGAAGCCATTCCTGCGTGGACAGTATTAAAGCGAAAAACCAGAAAACCCGCGGCAATGATAACGGCTCAAGACTTGGCTTTTAAATTGGGTCCAGCGATTAACGCGGACTCTCGAACCGGTGGCGATGGAAGCAATGCCGTTAATTTCTTGATGGCGACGACGTTAGAAGAAGCAAATTACTACTTTGAACAGCTCACGGTAAAAAACAATCGTAGAAAAGACGTTGAGATGTCGATGTTAGAAAGCGCTTTAGCTGATGCGTCAGAGCAATATTACGAGAAAGGTAGGCGTGGTATTGCAGTTTATCTACCAGACGGCTCCCATGGCATTCACGGCATTGTTGCCACAAGAGTGAAAGATCGTTTTCATTGCCCAGTGATCATTTTTAGCCCTTCCTCTAAAAAGGAAAAAAACACACCCGAACGCCATATCTCAGGGTCAGGCCGCTGTATTGAGCATCTTAGCATTATCGACATGGTCAAGATTGAAATAGGCAAAGAAGTGCCTTTTGTTAAAGCAGGGGGGCACCCAGCCGCGATGGGAATGACGATTGAACTCCAACACTTCGAGGCATTCCAACAGGGCTTTGATAGAGTGGTTAAGGCAAACTCAGCACTCTTGGGATTTGATGATAACTTTTTTTATCCTAGGGTTATGATCGATCATTTGATTAAAGACAAGAGTCTTAACGCCCTACAAGGCTTTGGGATCCTTGAAGAGCAATTTAAATTAGAGCCTTACGGCCAGCGTTTTGAAGCGCCAATCTTTGGCATTAATGGGGTTTTTACAGGAGCAGGTGCCACGAAGAACGGTGAGCATTTGAAATTAACGTTTAAAGATTCATTAGGATTTTCCCATGTTGCGATGTGTTTTTTCTACGCGAGAGAGCCTTGGGTTGATATATTGGAAGTAGGTCAGGAATATACATTTGCTGTGACGTTGAATTACAACAATTTTTCTGACTCGTTAGGAATGATACTGGAAGGCGTCGGCGAAGGCATTAATGCCATTGTTAGCTAAAAAAGGAGCGCGTGAATGCTAAGCGAAACCGCAATACGAATTTTATTTTGCCTCAATCCTCAGCAAGGAGTTTTTCTTAGAGATGTCTATGAGAAAATGCCTGATGGAATCAGTCAAGATGAAGTGAAAAATGAAATTTCAACCCTTTGCAGTATGGGGCTTGCTGAGAAGAAACAAGATGTTTTTGTTTGCATTTCTGACAGTGGCTTGGCTGTGACGGGTTTTAATCACTCGCCTTCACCGGCTGTAGTGAGAATGTTATCTAGAATGCGGGTAGAATACCCGGTCAAAAATCCTAATAAAGTGGAGCAAGAAATGGAATACAGTTTACCTGAACATAGTCAGCGTTTGTTTTTAGATCAAGACGAAAGCGCAGTTCTCATTGCGCTTGGCGAAGCAGAGACGAATGGTGAAAAAACCGTACCTTATAATCAAGGGGCTAAAAAGCTGGAATTGCGCGGGTTGGTTCAATCAAGCAAAGGGTTAAGTGTATCGCTGACCGAGCTTGGTCGCAACGAGCTGACAGAAGATGCGTTGGAATTGGGGCTTGACCTTTACCTCCCTTATACTGAAGCGGTAGCTAAAAATCGAACACAGCGCCTTCTTGTTGAAGTTGCTGCACAGACGGAAGTTGGTAACGTCAAAATGGCTAAAGCCAAAGATTACTTGCAAGCTCTAGGTAATAGCGAATGGATGTCTAACGACATCAAAAGAGAGTTACATGCAATGACATCAACCGGGCACGTTTATAAATCCGGCAATAATATGTATTACATCAACAAAGAATGGATTTTAGCATTTGGTATTAAGCCGCTAGGGGCCGTGATGGCCAAGCGCGTAGCAGCATTAGACATTTTCAAAAATGAAGAAGAACGCAATCGGTTAATGTCGAAGTTGGGTTATACTTTTAACGAGAAAAAAAGTGCCTGGGTGTCGACAACGAAAAAAACCAAATCGGCAAAGTTTAAATCGGCTGTTAAAGCAACCAAGCCTCCCAAGCCCAAAAAGCCGGTCAAAAAAGAACCTTCCCTCAATACCGATGAGTCTATGATGGCGCTGGAAAAAGCCGCGGATGAACAATTGGATGCTGAGGTGCAGTGGGATGATGGTGGTTCAGAGCTGGATACCGAAGAAATGCTAAAAGAATCACTTGAGTTTATCAACTCGTTGGCAGAAAAGGCCAATGCAGAGCCGCGTCGCGTGGTTAACAAAGAGCAAAAAGTGACTTTTCTTAAGCATCTAGCGGGCGGTTTATTCCTAGGAAATGAACCTTGCCAGGCAATGATCAATTCAATATTGGAAGATTTGGAATAAAGCGTCAATAACATGCCGACAAAAAAGCCTCGTTAATTCGAGGCTTTTTTATTGTCTGAATATATAATTAAGCTGAAGTATCGATTATTTCAAGACCGTTGTTGTTATTTCTTTGGAGTTTTTTAAATCGCTGCTGAAAACTAATTACTAACCTGTTTCGCCCAGTTTTCTTAGCGTGGTACATCGCCTTGTCAGCAAGTTCAAAAACGGAACTGCCTTTTTTGTCGAGTAGTGAATAGGTCGCAACGCCAGATGAAACGGTGATGCACGTTTTTTTGCTTGTACTGGCTTTGAGTTCTACCTTTCCTAATCTTACTCGTATAAGCTCTAATAGCTTACTCATTTCTAAAAGACTGAGTCCGCGGTAAATGAGTACAAATTCTTCTCCGCCGTAACGGTAAACATGAACATGCTTAGAAAGTCCTGATTTATTGATAACCCCTTTTATCATGCCTGCTGTGAACTTTAATATTTTGTCCCCGTAAACATGCCCGAAGTTGTCATTTATTTTTTTGAAATGGTCAACATCAATAACGGCGACGCCAAATCGAGAAAGTTCTTTGCCTTGAATGTTTTTTACGTAGTCGTCGAGTTCGCCTAGTTCTTTTTCATAAGCTCGCCTATTGGGTATTTCGGTTAGGTGATCTACCATGGACGCTGTGGACATTTCCTCCACGAGGTCGATCATTTTGTTCCGCGCTTCGACAGCTTCACTGTGTTGTTTTTCTTGCGCTCTAATTTCACTAGAAAGCTCGCTTAATTCGCGTTGCTGGTTGCGAATGTGAGCATCCTGACGGGCCATAACGGTTGAAAAACTAGCGCTTAATGACTCTATGTTTTTTGCGATAATAGACTTTAATTTTAAAGGGTCGTTTTCGGACTCTGACGCGTCTTTAAAGTTGGTCATAATTTTATTGAAGTTGCTTCTTCCTTCGCTTTGTTCGTCCGCAAAAATAGCATTATTTTCGATAGTCTGTTTTAACGATTCATGCATGCCTTTAAGGTGTAAATGAAACGTTTTTAAATATTCGGTATCAGCGCTTTCTTTTTTTCCTTGAAGAACGGCAACTTCGCGCGTCGCATTTTCCATTAATTTCAATGCATCAAAGAAATCTATGTTGGATTTTTTTCTTAACGTCTCAGCTTCGTTTACGAGCAATAGGAGCTGCTTTCTTTCGGGGTGTTCAGCATGGACCCTTTTCAACAAGGGGAGTATTGATTTTACAATGTGCTTGCTAGACCATGAAATATCACCGGCAATGACATTGCCTGATTTTTGCTGAATGTGCTGATGTTCATCACCGACAACAACTTTAGAGGATTTTCTTAAGTGAATTGACTCGTTGGCAAACGCTAAGCAAAGTCGCCCAAGCGAAGCTATGGAATCGGCTGTACTATCGCCCTTATGAAGGGGGGTTTGCTCAATAAGGTTTCTTTGTTCTGAAGAGAGGTGAGATGAAGTTGCCATTTTTTGAATGGCAGACCGAATCTCACTAGTGGCAATTCGGAAAGCCCTTGAGTCTTCATCTTTTTCTTGAATCAGGCATTGACTGAGTTTTGTCATTTCTGACTTGATTTCGGAATCACTGATTTCTTTGCCAAGAAATTTATTTTTAAGACGGCCAATATTCCCTTTGTTTTTAGGGTGCGACTCTTCAAGCGAGTTTAAGATAGCTATATACCCATCGAAAACAAATTGCTTGTTTGTGCTTAATGCTTCTTTGTTCATTGAATCTCGCCGTTAAGCAATTTCATCTTTCTCACCAAAAAGCGAGATAGGATTTCGGTGTTAACGTCGCCTCTTGAATTGATCTCAATAAACTTAACCAGCTCGTCTTTATATAAAGCGCTTGCAGCAAAAACTACAAAAAGTACGGCAACTTCCCATGTTGGGTTGTCCCATGTGCTTTGTTTTTGCAGGTCGATTGTGCTGTGTTTGTTTTGTTGTATCAATTTTTCATGGGCAACAGATGTAATAAGACACAATGCCATGAAGTGCCAAAAAGACCATCGTCGATTTTTCAAGACATCAATCTTTGTGTAGTTAAAAAGCTCTTTAAAAACTTTTTTAGATTGCTTCATTTTTTTCATTTCGCCGATATTTACAATGATATCCAAATCTCGCTCGATGATATCAAGCATAGCAACCATGCCCGCGACTACCTCTTTGATGTTCGAGATGTAACAAGGCGTAACATCATGCTCTGCAATTCTGAGTTCTTTATCTACAATATCCGTCAGTTCTCGTAATCCAAGCATTCCTGCTCTCCTTTATTGATAGGGCTTTATTATAGTATTAATATAATGCGCATTCAACACAAATGCAGTTTGTTTAGGAGGTGTTGATGGACCTTCATGAAAATAAAGGTTATTTTTATCGGCTAATATAACAAAACCAAATCACCAATTGACGGAGTGTGTAAAATACGATAGAGTTTGAGCCTAGAATCCCCAAAAATAAGATATAATAAAGATATAACCAAGGGGACGTTATGGATAATGTAGATAAAAAAGTGTTGACGGGTATTTTGGAAAATAAGGGTTTGGACCCAGATTTTATGCTGTCTCACTATGAAAAAAGAAGTTGCCAAGGAATGTGCGCCCAGATTGATGACATAGGTTTATGTATAGGGGTTTGCAATTCTGGACCGGAAGCGGCGCAAGCCACGTATGACCACGCTAAAGAGCGCACATTAAAAGCAGGGAAAGGGTGGGTTGATATGCCTAAGTTTGAAAATAACAGCATTATCCCAACTCGAAAAATTAACGCTGATCCTGATGGATTGAAAGGATTTAGAAAGGGGTAATGAATGTCGTCAGCAAAAACCAAAGGGATCCAAGTTACATTACCTAAAAACTTGGCCGAAAGAATTGCATTTTTAAGAAATTTTAACCACCGTAAAATAAACTTAAATTCGCGTATATCCAAAGCCCTTTTTTCTCTGGCTGACGAGATTGAAAAAGAACTTAAATTTGATCATGACACATGGCAGAACGCCAAAAAATGCCCTAAATGCAACAGTGGTATTATTTTTATCAAAAAGACATCAACAAGAAAGTTTTATGGTTGTAGTCGATATCCTCTGTGCAAACATTCCGAAAGCGTAAAAACTAGCAGTAAAGGTAAAATTAATGAAAGATAACATAGCGCTTAATAAAGTTGTGGACATGTTAAATAGTAAGACAAGCGACGAGTCGTTAGTGAACTTTTCATTTGACGATAAACCATTTGGGTTGGTGGCTGGACTTTTCATACCAAATCCGTTGGAGCCAAAGTCTCCCTTCGGCATTCCTGTCTCTCGTGTGGAAGGTAAAGAAATCATTGCTTTCGCGCCTGTAAATGTCACCATTTTAGATGATTACGACGAATTAGACATTGTTTGTATTGTGCCGTCTCAAGGGACGCAAGATGATATAACCTCGTCGGTGTTTTCTAAATTAAAAGTAAAATTTGTCCGATTTGCAAATTACACTATGCCGGATTTTGAAGCGGGCACACCACGCCGTTTTGCTCATTTTGAGATTGTCGGGGGTTACAACAGCGAGGAGCTTGATGCGCTAAAGCATGCCGTTTTGTTACGGACTGAGGCTAATGATAAACTGCCAGGCAAAATGACATTCGAGGTATAGTCGTTGAATAGGAACGGGGTGGTTAAAAAAATCAAGTGGCTAAATGAACATAACGACTTTGCCGTTATTGAAATGATAGACACAAATACGGCCACCAATTTTATTGCTATCGGCAACATGGGGCCTCAGTATCCGGGTCACAGATTGAGCCTTATAGGGGTTGAAGTCCCTAACCCTCGTGGAGGCGGAAAAAATTTCAAGGTCAGTCATTATGAAGTTATGCCTCCTGATACAGCAGAGGGTATGTACCTTTTCTTGTCTTCTGGAATTTTTAAAGGGTTAACAAAGAAGATCGCTCGTTCTCTTGTCGACATGTACAAGGAACAGACTCTCGAATTGCTGAACCGTGATATAAATATACTTACGACAGCAGAGGGAGTTGGAGTTAAGACTTTTATAAAGATTAGAAACTCTTACCAAGATGCGGCTCCGCAACAAGAACGCATGGCTGTTTTGCAAAACAAATACAAGTTCACTTTTACGGAGTCGCTTGCGATATTAAAGCAAGCACCCGAAAAAGCATTGGACATTTTGGAAAAAGCCCCCTACTCGCTTTATAGAAAAGTATCAAATAAAGTTAATTTCGTTCTTTTTGATAGAGCCATTGTTGGTCATGGCTGGCCCGTCAATGAGCCATCTAGGATCAGAGAAGTTATCATGCACCAAATGAAAGGTGGCAGCAACGAGGGGCACACCGTCATTCCTTACCGAACAGTGTTGAATGAAGCCGTCTCTTATTTGCGTGTAGACCGATATTTAGTGGAGCAAGAGCTCGCCTATATGATTGAGCGTCGTCGGGTTTATTTGACAGAGTCTCCACGGGGGAGCCTGTTGCAGTCTCAATGGTTTTATTCCGCAGAAAAAGAAATTGCCAACAGATTGAGTCTACTTGTAGAGACTTCTACAGAAAAGCAGCTCAATTTCAATCCGAATGATGAACGTTTAAATAAACTTAAAGCACACCAACGTCGCGCAGTGGTTGCGCCTTTTAAGCACAAGGTGTCAGTTATTACGGGTCGCCCTGGTGCGGGAAAAACGACGCTTTTGCGCACCATATTAGATTTAGTGGAAGAGCAAAACCTAAAAGCGCTTGCTATTTCTCCCACGGGTAAAGCGGCGCAAAGATTAAGAGAGGTTACCTCTCGGGACTGTTCCACCATCCATAGGGCGTTAGGCGCGACTCATTTATCGGACGAGTTTATGTTTAATGATATTAACCCGCTGGATATTGATATTGTTATTGTCGATGAAATGTCGATGTTAGACACGTTAATATTTAGGTCATTGCTGAGAGCTATTCCTTTAACCGCCAGGCTGATTATGATTGGTGATGTGGAACAATTGCCCTCTGTAACAGCGGGTGCCGTTTACAGGGATGTTATTGATAGTAGAACCATCCCGGTCTATTGGTTAACAGAAGTTCTGAGAATAACGAAAGCAGATGGCAGCTTACCAACCCCACTGCATATATCAAATGGTATCAGGGAAGGCAAATTTTACTCTGTACCCAATGATGATGAATGGTCTTATATGCCAGTGAAGAATGACAATGAGGCTCGGGAGAGAATAAAGTCAACGATTGAGCATTTGAAGGCGCAAGGATTAACGCAGCAAGAAATTCAAATTTTTTCGCCAACAAACAACGGCTCTTTAGGCGTGGCAGAGCTTAATGAAATCACGAAAAAAAGCTTTTGGCCAGAAGGTAAGGTTCACATAGAGCTTAATGATAAAGTAATGCAAACCGTTAATGACTATGACCTTGATGTATACAATGGTGATGTAGGGGTTGTTAGTGAGTTTTATTCTGACGAGGAGCGCTTGTCTAAGGATGATCCTGTATTGCTTGCTGACATGTCAGGAAGAATGGTTGAATACCATAAAAAAGACTTATACAACCTAACGTTGGCTTACGCTATATCAGGTCACAAGTCTCAAGGATCGGAATATCCGCATGTTATAATCGTGATTCCAGAGCACCATTTTAGCCTGATGGACAGGTATTGGTTTTATACGCTTGTTACACGATGCCAAGTGAAAGTGCATTTAATTGGAAATGAAACAGTAATAAAGCAAACCGTTAAAAGTCGTCGTTCCCACGAACGCGAAACCTTACTAAAAGAGCAAATGTGGCGTTTTATGCCAATTACTAACGAAATATATAAGTAATGTGGTATAGTATTAAAAATTAGCGTTGTTTTTTTTGCAGGGAGGCAAATGTGAGCGTGGGCGATAAAGTAGGACCATTAATTAAGGAAGATTTCCTTAAACAAGATGTCGCCCGTTTGGACGCGTGGTTTGAGCGCTTTCCTGAAGCGTGTGAATTACTTGAACTGTCTCTTGGCCAAGCCTCCCTGAAATACGCCATGCGAGAAAACATGTGGCTTAGCACCATGTTTCTTTTAGGGTGTGACAGCGTCCCTCGAAAAGTCCTTCAAATTCATACTGGGGTAGACAACCCACATGAAATTTGCCAGCACATCATAAAAAGCCATATACAAAACAGTCCTTCTTCTCAACATCATGTGCTGAGTGGACTTTACTCTTTGGTGAGGTTGTAATGCGCTTATTCTTCTTTATTTTCTTGTTCTCCATTTTTCTCTCTGCGCCTGTTTTGGCGCAAGAAGATGTAAATGAATTACTGAGAAGTGAGTGCGGGCTTAATGATGATGGTGAAATTGATGTAGCCAATGGCACGATATGCGAGAGGGATATTGCATTTGGCATTGTGTATGAAATATTCCCAAGTTTAGTTGATGAATTAAGACCGATTTGGAACCTTAGCTTTTTCGATGCAGTCGGCAATGCGCCTGAAGAGCAAGTCTTAATGGGGGAATACCATGGTGACAATGTATTTTTAACCATGTTTGATCTCTTTTATAGCCTCGTGGTTGTATTGATCGTTATTTATTTTGTTTTGGTCTTGTTTCACGCTGGCGTAAGGCTGTTCAAAGGTGGTGACATCATTAGCGGCGGCGACAGAAATGATGATGCAAAAACATGGTCTGTCGGGGCAATTGTGGGTGGTGGAATTTTGCTCCCCTATAAGAGTTTTTTTGTAGGGCCAATGATTGTTTTTTCTATGGCTATATTCAGCCTATCAATGGCTAATTTGTTAACCTCTGTGTTCTACTCGGCTAACCAATCTATTTTTGAGGATTATTCTACACCGGAATTAATGTCATTAGAAAATGTGTCCAATGGTGAATGGGAGCGCCACAATTTCATGGCGGATAGTTACTATCGCTATTTGACAGCTATGTCGCTTTGCCAGGCTGAGACGACAAGTTATAAAATGAGCGCCTCTAGTAATTATGAAACAGTCGCTGATTACGAACGACGATTTAGCTGCGAAATGGGTGATAATGACAATAGCGTGTTTATGTCTGATTATTGGAGAGAGGATGCAGAAATCCCTCCTTTCGTCTGGTATAGCACAAGCTTTACGCCCAATTTTGGTGTGGGTAGATATAAATATTCTTCGATTGATGAAGTTATTTTTGCGTCTCGCCCTCAGTTATCAAAAGCTTGTGAAATTGAAGAGGAACGTCCAGAGGGGCATTCATGTGGCGGCGTTAGCGTTGTGAGTCCGAATTGGACAAACAACCCTCTGGTTGCTTTGTTGGATGAACCTAAGGCGCTTTTTGATATTGTTGAATCAATGGAAAGCCAAATAAAAGCCGACATGAGTGGCAGTCAGATAAGCTCTGTGGTGTCTTCGCATTGGGCAGAATTAAAATCAATATTGCGAGCGGCCTTACTTGAAAAAGCTGAGGATTTCATTGTTGATGAAGATGACAATGTGTTGGTCGCCGTGGATAACGAGGTGATGGACACGAGAGCGGCTTTGCAGCGCGTTTTAGCCGACTCAGCAAGACCTCACTACCAATCAGCATCAAGAATGCTTCATCAAGCCGCTATGAACGCATTATTGTTTGGATCTGATTTTCAGTACGAGCAGATTCACGCGGTAAGAAGTGGAAGCAAAAAGAAAGGTGGAAATGAGCCTTACTTGGATGGGTTGGATTCTCACATGTCCACTGCAAGGGCATTAGCGGAATGGGTGCGACGAGGGCAATGTTTGGATTTCCAAGATGGTTTGGAAAACTCGAAAAGAACATTAGACTTTCTTGAAGGCAGTGAAACTGTTTTGTCCTCTGCGGCGATTGCTCGGTGCTTAGATATAGGTGGCGGGGAAGTGCTTGAGTATGTCGAAGATAAAGGGGATTATGGCACCGAAGAATATAGACAGCGAGCCCTTGCCCGTTTCGAAGAAATTAAAGAGGACTTTGGTGAGGCATGGGAAAAGCAAGTTAACTTGTTGACTGAACAAAGAAGAGGGATAGAGCGGTCTTTTTCTGACTCGGTTACTGACGCCTCATTAAATAGATGGTGGATTGACGTAAGACAGAAGGGGTATCTCGCCGTCGCTGATTATTTGCTTAATATTAATCAAATAATTGAAAGTTATAAGAATGACGTTAAGCAGATAACTAACACCTATCAGTTTATGAAGCCCCAATATGACAGTAAATATGTAAGCTTTGATTCGCCTAAGTTTGATGATACTGATGCTCAGTATTTCCCTTTTTCTTATGCGGGTGACGAGATATTTAATAGCACCCTTCCCTCTTTTGACAAAATAGATCCATTGGTTTCTAGTGGTCATTGGTTATTGCAAAGAGAGATGCTGATACGCCAGAAGCCGTTGGTTTATGAGCGCGGTGACCTAAGCAATCCAAGTCTTAGTTTGGATTTGACTAATTTCAAATTGGTTGAAATGTTTCAGTTGTCAGAAACGTATTTCGACAGACTCGGAATATCTTTGAATTATAGAGACAACCAGCAAGAAGAGTGCTTGACAGACCCAGAGCAATGCCCGTTTCCGCTCTCTGATCCTTTAATTGAACTGACGCTTCTTGGTCATGATATGGTTGATGCGGCGGTTGAGTTTTTCAGTATCGCCTTACCGGTCAAAGTCGCCTCGAAATATTTATTAGAAAACAGAAATAAAAAATCAGAAGGCTCATTAAGCTCGGCTGAATTAGAACAGCTAAAGGGTGGTATGGATGGTCTTGGGGTCGTTTTATTTAGCTTGGTTGACATGGCGAGTGTGGGTGTAGACTTACTATACGATATTGTAGGCCCACTGATGATCGGAGTCCTTATTATGGGGGCGGCATTGGCTTACTTGTTGCCAATTATTCCCAAAATTTATCTATACATGAAATTTGTAGCTTGGTTCATGGTGGTCGTCATGGCGTCGTTTGCTATTTTGCTGTGGTGTATTTTTTATGTTCGCATGAGAGAGCAGCAAGACATCATTAGGAATGCGGGATTACACTTCGGTATTGAAATATTACTTTCACCAACGCTTGCGTCGGTCACCATTATATTCGCGTATTATTTCTTTTACCTCGTAGCCTTTGCGGTAGGAGGAACGTCGTTATTTCTTGAAGGTTTACCTTTGTTTGAAAACCAAGGTATTATTCGTCATTATTTCGATGCGTTATTTTCTTTAGTGTTGATATTTTTCATTTTCATCATGGGTATTCGGTATGTATACCAATTAATGGAAGATATGATGGGGGAATTGTTAACGCGCCTTGGTGTTAATCACCGTGCAATGGACGATAAAATAGGTGAATTCGTTAAAGCTATGTTGTTTGATAAAGCGAGAAGAGCGCTTGACGAAGGGCATGCAAAAACATCTCAATATGGTCGACGAGGTTATCGCAACCAATTAAAAGCACGCATTAATGAGGCTCAAGAAGGAGCCGCGCAATTTAATGCGATGTATGGTGGTGCAGGGACGAATAATAATGCTTCTCCCAAGAATAAAGAGGGTGGTGAAGCGTAATGTTTATTAAGAAATTCCTCCTTACTACAATATTGGTTTTGTGCTCTTTAGGCGTATGGGCGCAATCTAATGAAATAGAATTGCTCATGGAAGAAGATCAATCTGAGCAGTTGCAAAATGTCATGCAAAACACAGGTAACCAATTCATCTATGCGTTTTTTGGCAAAGATATGTTGCTTTATTTCTTAGAAGATAGTGAAGAAATACGCCTTGTTTCTGAAGCGAGCAGTGACCGGTTGAACCAGTTGTCCAAACCATTTAATGCGGTGGTGGGGCAGCTTTTTGTTATTGGCATGGCTGCGGTTTATTACCTTGTAGTTGCGTACTTTGTCATAAAGTTTGCTTGGTACCTGATTCAGGAATGGTGGGTATTACAAAGCAAAGGTGAATCTAGAAGTTCAGGGTTAGAGCGCAGAGGGGTGATTTTAAAGCTTTTGTTTTTTGGTGCACTCGCTGTCGCGCCGCTTCCCATTGAAAGCTCCCTAGGGGATAAAACTTATCACACGAACCCACTGACCGCGATATTTTTCCATTTTTTAGGTGAAACTGCCCAATTTAGTGATGAAGCCACTAAAGAACTGGTTAAAAGTCAGCGCCAAACGTTGACGACTTTACCCCTCCCTGCCGCCGATGCAAAACAAGATTCTGCAATGGCGATGAACTTGTTCTTTTCATGCTTGCGGATGCAAGAATCGAGAGAGCAAGAGGGGGAGTATACCGAAACGCTTGAGATTTATGAGCAACCCAATACATCTGGTCAAGTTTGGAGAGGACGTGCTGAGATCGGAGAGTGTGGATTGGATGTTAAATTGGGCGTGGATAACTCGACAGACATGGATATGCAGTCATTAAACTTAACTTCATCTGATTTCAATTTTGAAGAAAATATGTTTGTGAAGTCTCAGCGAGATGTTCTTGAAAAAGTGCTTAAAGAGCAACTTGAACGCGGGTATGCCGTGAGCTATGAGTTAGCAAAACCTGATGAGTTTGCCGACATGAACGAAGGCAAGCCCGCCCTCTTGCAGTATACCGCAAGTGAAATGGGTAATGATGAGCTTGAAAGGTGGACTGAAAACTGTCCGGCCATAGAGTCTTGGGTAAGCGGGAAAGATACAATATTAATTAAAGATCGAGTCTTGTTTAATCAGCTATCGGCAAGATGCGCATCATTTTCTTTAACTAAAGACATTGTTTATCCTGATACTTATAGTGTACTAGATGAATATTTATCGTCGCCTGGCAATCAAAGAAAGCAAATCGCTATGTGTATCGACGAATCTACTGTTGATACTGTTATGAGCGGCGTTTTCGTGAGTAATTACAAATTGTTTAATACGTCGATTTCGTCTGAGAATATCGAAAGCGTCGCCTTGGACGCATGTGTGATGAGCTTGTGCTCGGAAAGCAGCTTGGACGCTGGGGGAATGTATGCCTGTGCAAATGCGGTGGATATGTATTCCACTCGATATAGAGATTATCGCATCGCGGATAGAGGCAGTATTATGTTGGGCTTCTACATGTTTAATTTGTTTTTACACCACCCTCCAAGTGATGTCGCAAAAAATGTATTTAATCAACTTCAATTTACTTTCTATGACGAGCCAGATGGTGGCATAAACGAAGCTGGCGAACTTAAACTTTCTGTTCCCTTCGCGGTGCCGGCGAAAACCGGAAGCTTTCAGGATATGGCGCATATTTTGAATGACATGACGGATCCATTGCTCGAAAAAGACTTGCCTACAATATCTCCTGTTAATGAATTTGGCAGCGTCGCCCAGATAGTTGGCTTCTCGCGATTACTGACGTGCGTACAAAGCCCATTACAAGTGAAGAACGGGTATGTTTGTAACAATGTTCCACAAGAGTTCAGTCGTTTTGGAATGGAAATGATAAAAGGGGTCGTAGCATTTAAAACAGCGCTTATTATGGGTGACTCTATTTCAAGGACAGGCCGCTATTTTTCCATTGGGGGTAAAAATAAGGGGTCGGTTGAAGAATTTGCGACAGAGGGGATTAACTCTGCTTTGCAAAATGTGAGCAGACTTGTGCTGCCAGCCACGGCGGCAGCCACCGTGGCTTCACTCAGTGAGTTGGGCGACAATATAGGCTTTAGTGTAACTGACGAGTTTGGCAATTTAAGCTCTTCCTTTTGGGGTGATATCGCAGCAACGGTAGGTGTTGATGCAATGTTTATGGCTGGCATGTTGGGTACAGATTCAGCATTGACCGCTTTTGTCGATGGGGCCTTATTGATCGGATTATTGGTTGGGATAGTCTTTGGTATTGTGCTTCCGTTATACCCCATGGTACTCGTTTTATCAGCGCTGGCCAAATTGCTTTATTTGATATGCAAAACATTAATTCTTCATGGTTTCAAGTTAGTGGATGTTATATTTGATGCAGATACATCTATTTTAAATCAGAAGATGGATATGCTTTGGGCGGATTGGGTAGCGGCTTTATTAAAGCTACCATTGACGACAATAGGCGTAATTTTAGCCTGGTTAATGTCAAATGTAGTGATAGCAAAAGTATTAAGTAATATGACTTTTGCTTTTGAAACGAATGACGGTCCGGCAAATGGTATAATAGATACAATTGTGATGATTGTAATGGCTTTGGCTGTGGTTGCGATAATCTACAACATGATATTGACTATCATAGAGTCATTTTACGATTTTACTGTAGAGTGGATATTGGGCCAAATGACAAACACCCCATTTGGTGATCAAAAAGCAGTGGGTTGGAAGGATGCTAAAGGCGTCCTTACGATGATGGGACGATAATGAAAACGATATGGATTTTGTTTTTTTGTTTGCTGAGCATAGTGCCTTTTGAATCATCGGCTCAGGATGACGCAGTTGTTATAAGAACTGAGCTTTTAATCGAAAGCTGCCGCGAAAAAATCATGAGTGTTAATGGCGGTGATTTAGGTGATAGCGCGATTGTCGACATTGTAAAGTCTTGCGAAGGTTTCCCTTTGTCCGATGATGTTGCTGTACAGATGCTAGGAGCCATCGTTGGGCCTGACTTTGTAAAAGTGCTAGATGTGCTGACCGCTTTTACGGGGGATGCTCACGGGTTTGAGGAGGATGAAACTTTGTTTTCGTTGCTCGCACCTATGCATACGGTTTTTTACTATTTTAACATCATTATTTTTGGTATCTTCCTTTTCATGCTTGCTACGCATATAGCACTGCAAATTCTCCAATGGCAAAGAGGTAATATAAACGTAAGTCCAAAAGGTTACTTGGAACGGTATGGTGTTAGCGCCACAATTAAAGGCACATTGGCGTACCCCTTTATGGCGTGGATGAACCCCTTGCAATTCCTCGCTTTACTTTGTATTGCGATGTTTATTTGGCTAGCAAAAATGGCGGTAACCTACCTCTTTTTAGCGTCTTTCTTTACGAACGTTGGGAGTGATATTAAAGACTCAGTAGAGGATGCGTTAAGTTCAGAGGTTGCAGCATCGGTCCTTAACTTTAAGTGCGACTTGGAGAATCGGGAAGAGCTTTTGAGTCTTATTCAACAAAATTCAGATACTGGAAGTTCAATGGCCGGTGTTGAATCAAGTGGACTTTATCAATGCCTTACCAACCCATCCAATATAAACGGTGTAAGCAAAATTTCAAGAGCGCCGTTGTCTGATGGCGTGGTTACGTATGAGATTTATCCTGAAGCAATTAATCAAACTCGTTATTGTGCCAATCAGTACAAAGATGTCATTGAGAACGACTGGAACGAGGAGGTTGAAGACTTCTATGACTGTGGCGGTTCTTATGTGAATATGCCAATAGGCGCGTCTGAGGCTTCGATAGAGAACGTAATATCGCTTTACATGAGCGGTGATGTGGAGCGAGCCCAAAGAGAAGTTGCCCTGCAACTAAGGGAACTTGATTGTCGTGGTGATGAATACCCAGATTATAACAATGTAATTGTTGACTCTTGCATGATCCCAAGGATAAACGGTGATGGTTATTCTTACGAAACAAAAACCGACGACATTACAGGCATTGAAAGTCTGTCTTATTATTCATTGGCACTTTCGTCAGAGTCTAAAAAGCTGTTAGAAGGTGATATTCGTCGCGGTGTGGATGCGATAAAAGAAAGCTTAACGAGCAGTACAGATAAGCTAATTACGCACTTTTCAGATATATTGTCCTTAATCAGCTTGGATAGCTTGACAGAAAAACAAAAAGAATTGGTGCAGGACAGAATTGACGACTGGGAATCAGAGCTGGCGTCTAATGGGTTGTTGGGTGTTAGTGAAGGTGATGTTGATAATTTAATTACATCTATAAGGCGGGGGATGTGGGCGTCGGGCACATTGTTTTTCAGTGGTATTTCAGATTCATTGGACAACAAGTTACTAGTCCAGAAACTAACTCAAGTTTACAGTGTTGAAACAAGTTATAGCACTATTTTGTCGTATGATTATATCAACTTGATGAATGCTGTGGAATGGAATGATAATGGGTTTGTTGGGAATGTTTTTAACGGCGACATTGGACACGGACTGATCATCCCGAGGCTGGGGCTCTATTTGGACAATATGAACTGCTGGGAAGAGCAGGCAGATTGCGAAACGCCATCATTAAATCCATTTACGGAGTTGTCCGAACGTGGCGTAGCGATAATGGATCATGCATTAATTGGCATTGTAGTAACCAAATCTGTTCGCGGGGTCATGCAGTACGTCGCACAAAAGAAATTGGAGTATGCGGGATACGATGTGGCTCAAGCAAAAAAAACAAGAATGGGCAAGTATATGCTCTTTGATACGTTTGAAGAAATATATATATTGTACATGTTTATAGCTCTTGTTTTGGTCGTAATTTTGCCAGGAATGCCGCTTTTAAAATTGTCAATAATGTTGATGAGTTGGATTTACGACGTTGTTAAAGAGCTCGTAGTGCTTACCTTAAACATCGTACTTTCTCCCCATAGTCATATAGATGAAGGTTTTATATCAGACGAAGTCAAAGAAAGTTTTCAGAAAATACTAGGTTTGGGGCTTTACTTCTTCTTTATCGTTATTGGCGTAATTGTTATGTTTATTATGTTTTCGTTCCTGTATTCGCTTAATGTACTTGTGGTAGGGGCTTTGAACTTTATTATTGACTGGTCAATAACAGTTTCTTCCTTGGAAGGTATGGTGATGGGGATTATCATGGACACGGTAATTGCCGCGTTGTTGGTTTACGAAGTAAGGATATGCACCCCTTATATTGACAAACTCCCTCAAGAAATGGCCACTTATTTTAATCTTAACACCAGTGACACTGATGGTATGGTTAAACACATGGAGAGGTTACTAACATCAAATGTGTTTATGAAGGTTTCAGGATTGCTACATAAGTGATTTAAAGATGCGTTCCGATAAAAATAAATGATATAATTAATAACAGTGTATATATTATTTATTTTAATGGGAACGTCATGCCTCAAAAAATTACAGAACAAAGCGTGAAACAATTTATTACTGAAGTGAAAAATGCCTGCCCTTCATTGGTGGAAAGGGCTGACAGGGATGTTCTTAATAGCATACCCCCTGGGATTTTTGAGCAAGTATTACGCGACGTTTATGGCGGTGACACTAAGCTAGCTAGAAATGTAATGTCAAATAGATTTGACTTGATTGATTTTGAAGAGCCAGAGTTAGAGGTTCGCGCCATTAAGACGGTTGATGCGGCATCGGATGTATTACTGTCAACGCTGGAAGAAAAAAGCCCTGTATTACTTATCACAGACACCGACAATGACGGCTCATTGGCGCAGGCCATTGCAATGGAAATGTCGAAAGTCGACTGGGTTGAGAGCATCGACATTCAATCTAAAGAATATAATCCCACCCATCATGGTTTCGATATAGATCAAATAGAGCGCTGGTTGAATCACCAAGACATGTCGCCTAATGATAATTTTTCGGTTTTAGTGGCCGATTTAGGCACAAACCAAAAAGAAGAACAAATCGCGTTTTTATCTCGGTTCCCTAATGCGAATTTAATTGTTGCAGACCATCACAAACCAGAAGCCTCAGATGTAATGAAATTCGAAGCTGGATTGCTTGACGTCCTTGATGCTAACCGTAGAGTTGACCAGCCAGGTGTAGGTATTCTCTCGACAAGAGATGTTAATCGTCTATCCGAAGTGGTGGGGGCTGACGAACTTGAAAACATGTGGACAGTGCAAGCCAAAGCATCAAAAGAAGATTTTCTTGCGTTGTTAGGTGAAAAGGTCAATTTATCTCCCCGTTCATTTCTTGTGTCACCATTTGCAAAAGGCTCTATGGGCTTGGGGCTGCGCGATGGCGGAGGTGTGAGTGGTGGATTTTTGCTTTACACTCTTTTCCGGGAGGCGGCTGATAAACATAATCAAAAAATGCCTTCCAAAGAAAGGTTGAGCAAGAAAGAACTTAATGCATCATTTAAAGCGATGCAAAAGATGGGGCGTGTTGCTAACTTACTCGATTATGTTAAAAGTGACATCCGCTTGAAACCTTTACTGGCAGACGAAATAAAATCTGCGTTAGAGTTGGCAAAGCTCACTCGAAACGGCCGTTCTTTAGGGAAGTGGGTTAGAGAAGGGCAAAGTACCAAGGTGGAAGCATTAGAATCGGTTGTAGGGGCACCAGCAGTAAGCGACTTATTGACACTTCAAGAAAAAATGATAAAAGAAAATCATGTCGCGGCCGCACTAGTATCTGTTATCCCGGATTTGTCAGTTGAATATGATGATGATGGTAAAGAAGTTAAAAAGTTTGATGATGATGGCAAGCAGATTAAATTTGATTTGTACGAAGCAGTATCTAATTTTATTACGACGACCCCTGCTGAAGAGACGATAAGTCAAAATTACGTAGAGGCATTACGCCCTTTTGTATTTAATTTTCATTTTGAGAGCACATTATCAAAAGCAAGAAAAGGTGCATGGATTGATGTGGCTACAAGAACGCTTAAAAACATAGGTGTTGCAGAGCGGGAAATGTTAGAAATCATACGAGAGCATCAATTGATATCAGAAATATCTGAAGATTATGCGATGATAACACAACCTATTTCTAAAGAAGTCGGCTCTGTATTTACAGATCGCCAGTTAACCAAAGCTTATCATAGCATGGGTAAACCAATTACGATGAGTGTAACATCCTCTCGCCCAGGACAACTGAGTTTGTCAATGAAAAGCGAAGGTGACGTGGCCATCACCGATGTGATATTCAGGCTTTCCGAAGAGTTTGATTTTGTTGATGCTAGCTATCGAGGGCACAGTAAAGTGGGCGGGTTGTCACTGAAGTACAATCCAACAGCAATGACCGAACATGAATTGCTAAAAGCTTTTGTTTCTTACATCAACAAAGAGTCAAAGCAGATACTTAACAGCAAACCATTACCACAGGCATTTGAACTTACCACCTTTCACCTGAAAACAGTAAAGGAAGTTTTGGAAGTCATGCGTGTTCATCTTGATGAGAGCGCTGCTCCTGCCATGATGCTGCGGTTATCACCTGACATGAACTTTGAAGATAAGGATACACTGCGAATTTTAAGTGTTGCTGATTTGGTTACACACCGCGAGTGGGATGTAACGAATGAATACCTTGATTTTGGTATGACATCATCTCTAATGCTGCCAAATCAGGCTTTGAAAGCAGTGAGTAATGATGGTTATGAAGGTGGTGTAGGCTTAACTTTGATGGCTAATGGAACTTTCATTGCGAACAAAGTTTTTACGGGCGAACAAATTGCACCGCATAACATACCAAAGCTTTCTACCCCTCTAGATGCAGAGAGGAAGGAAATGGTAGAATTCTATAAAAAACATTTCTTTGAAAAGGGAGAGCCCGTCTACAATTTTTCTCGAAAAGAAGGGATCGGGGCAATTAAATTTACGATGAACCCAGAGCGGGTTTATGACGTGGGTGAAGCGCTTGCGCTTTCTTTATTGCGCGAGAAATCGGCAGACACCTACGCTGTTCTTGATGTAGAAGCGTTAGGGGGAGGTAATTCTCCATGTCATCAATTAGGTATATTCTTGATGAAGCCGATAGAGGACTCAGGTACTGTACTTGATATATCATCCGAAGAGTTTGAGAAAAGGCTTAAGAAAAATCCAAATTATGTCAGAAATTGGTATAAACGAGATGATGGTGAAATTGTTGTAAACGAGAGGATGAAAACTTCTCTTCATTCTTTTGTCATATCTCAAGATGGTTCGGTGGAAATTAAATTGCCTTTTAAAGCCAGCAACTTGACCAATATGGATCAGTCGATGCTGAGAGAAATAGGAATGACCTCTAAGCAAGCGCAAGATATCATGGTTGAATTGTTTAAAGCTGCTGGTAAGTTTGTTATACAGGCTCACAACTTGCCCTATGATAACAACATCATGCGCGTTAACTTTCCTGAAGTTCATAAAATGATGTCTGAAGCCATCCATTTAGATTCTGCTCCAATAGCAAAGAATAACCAAATCGCCTATATGAACTTGCGCGTCAACCCACTGGGGGGATATGAGTTCTTCAATGCAGAGCATGAAGGTTACAACCTAGACACTCTCTTTAAAAAAGGTGAGGATTTTACCTTTCCATCAATAAAGGGTGATGGACTGCTTAAGGTTGAGGGTGATGATGTTTATGTAATGAGCATGACATCCCGCGTAACCACTAAGCTAAAAGAAAGTAAAGCAGAAGTGATGGCCACACTCGCCGAGAACATGGGGAAAATCGCAATGCCAAGGTATGGTATTGCCAAGCTATTACATGTCGCTACAATTCATGACATGATTGAAAACAAACCAGTAAAAGACATTGAGTACATTCCATTCGAAGAACATGGCATGCCTCAACTTGATAAAAAGCTGTGGAAGCATTTCCAAGATCATTATGCGTTCGATTTAACACCATCTCAAAATGTAATGAGATTTTCAGTTCTTCCCAATGTTAGGGATTTGCTAGATGAGAAGATTGTTTTTGCGGATGAGTCGGTGATGCCGCCTGAATTATTAGAAAGTGTTGTGCGAGATAGTGGAGAAAGCTTCAAAGTTCGCTCTACTACAACCAAAAAAGCCAAAGAAAGCATGGCTCAAGCTAAGAAAACTCTGACATATGTTAATTTGTTAAAATATAACGCCGAGAATTTCGTCAAAGCAAACCCCGAAAATGCAGAGCGTTACGCCTTGGCATGGGCTTATGAAATGGTTTTAGCTCACCATGAAGTTACAACAAAAAATGTACCTGCAAGCTTTATTGCGGGCGTTGAAGAAGCCATCGGTGTGTCTAAAGATGTTGTGAAAATGGTTTATGACGACACTTATCGCTATAAAGATTTCCGTAATATACCAACGTACACTACGAGGGAGACTCACTCTAACTTTGGGCCTGAGGGTGATAATTACCAAGAGTATATGTCAACAACAATCCTAACGGCAAATAAAACGAGAAATCCTTACTTAACGCCGGCTATTTGCCTTAGATTGGGGTTGAACCCGCTTTTGAATGTATTAGATACATACTCTAACCAAGCTGCTGAAAGTACATTAAAGCAGTTCGCGCGAGAAGTGGCTGGTGTTAGCATGGACTCTCAGGATATGGTTAATGCATCGGCTAAACAGATGTTAAACCAATTTTCTTCCGACGGGATCTCGTTGGCTGTAAGCGAGGAAGGTATTCCTCGCTTTAAATGTAAATCATTAAGTCATGATAAAGTAGACTTACAGGTGTTATTTCCTGAGTACAAATCAGAGAAGTTCATTGCTATGCCTGATGATGAAAGAGAGAAGTGGAAGGGGCGAGTTGAACTAGCCGTTACTTCTCTTCTTCTGTCTAATAGCTTATCTAAGATGAAAGAGGGGCCTGTGAAGACAAGAATGCTAGAAATAGCAACCTCGCCTTCGACCATAGATGCCATGGAGGCAATAAAAAAAGAATTTGGACTTACGGTACCAACAGAGCGCGAAAAGGCTATTAAATCCTGTATGGGGTCAATTTCCGATGCGATACTGGGAAAGGTGGCGACGATAAAACTGCCAATCAATCGTTTTTTAAATCCAGACGATATCACTTCCATGCGAGAAGTTGCTCAAAAAGCGATATTGCATTTGAGTGAACAGCAAAACTTTGATTCATACATGTCAATGGACAATATTAATGAATCCCTTGATAATGCCAATTTCGAGTACAAGTTCTTTGATGAATTGGTAAAGAATGGCGAAGCGCCTGCTGAGATTGATGGGGAAAAACCTGCTGGACCTGTTAAATCGATGCTGACAAAGTTCTCCAAGCTTAGGGGAAACGTTCTTACGCAGCATATTGAAGCCAATGAGGGGATGGCAGGAGGATTGTTGAACCAAAAGACAAATCCTATTAAGTTTATCCTTGAAAGTGATTTGAAATATGAATTAATGGATATTGAACCTGAGAAGCCTTCTTTGGAATTGAAAAATGATAACCCATACGTTGGCGTTAGCATAGAGGGTGTGACTAATGGTGCCACCTTGACTAGCGAGAAGGACTTAGAAGAGGAACGGCCGTCAATGCCATCGCTTAAATAGCGACTTTGTAAGCCACAAAAAAGCCGAATCAAACGATTCGGCTTTTTCTTTAGGAGGGGATAGTCGTTAAAAATTAACGTTTTGTTTTAAGATTTCGAACTGCAACATTCCGCCGACCGTTTTACTTGATGAGAATTCTTCTTTTCGGCCCGATTTAAAGGTTTTTTCAAAAGCGCCCAGATGAGGTAATTCAACTCTTTTGCCCTCACCATACGTCACGGTAAGAATGCCTTTAAAAATGACATTCAAGAGATAAGAAACATTTTTACCCACTTCTAATTCAGGATTGAAAAATTCATTTTTCTTGTTGGATTCATAAACGATCTTAGAAATGTCCTCAACAAGGTTCATGAATGTAGGTGGCTTCGCAATGATGGAAAAGAAGCTTTGTACCATTTTTTGATCGACCACATCACCATTTTCAATAAATCGTCTCGTTAGCCCCCGAGCAGTAGCTGAAGCAGCAAACGATGATCTGAATTTGAGTTCACCAAATCGGTTTCTTCGCCAGGTGACTTTCCAAAAATTCATGAAGTTAACACTGTTTGAATTTTGGGATTCGGCGGTCTCTATTCGATTGCATAGTTCAATAGAAAGTAGTTCGCACATTTCTTCGATGAGCGGGATCAAATGAGAAAGCTCTTCGTCCTTGTGTTTTTTGGACATCAGTTTAACGAATTGGTTTAGGTTGCATTCCATGGTTAGCTATCCTGCTCTAAAGCTTTAATGAATTTAAAGTTAAATATTGAATCTTTCGGGACAAAACCAAAGTGTCGGCTGTCAGTGCCTGCGGCTCTGTTGTCAGAGAGTGCGAAATAATGGTCATCAGGTACTTTTACCGTAATGATATCTCTTTCGCTAGAAAGAGACTTTAAAAATGGCATGTTGAAGATGACCTTTGAGAACGACTTTAACTTGGTATCGTTCGCAAGTTCGTCACCTGACAAAAATGCTTGGTAAACAAAATATTCGCCGCCGTAGGCATCACGGAAAGTATAAGGGCGTTCTTTGATTTTAACCCCTTTGCTTTCCGGTCTTTTGCTGGTAAGTGCAAAAGTAGGGTGCTCATTCGTTAATTCAAGTGATACAGTGGTATCGTTAATTTTAAGCAAGTTACCTTCTTGTTTTGAAAACGTTAATGTATCCCCCGGTAAACCGACCACTCTTTTGATATATGGCCCATTTGGGTGCTGTACATTCTTGTTTGAAAGACTATACGGTAGGATCGCGACAATTTGATTTCTTTCGATGTCGCTACCAAAGAAGCTCCGCTTACCTTGGTATGTAATGCCCGGAGTGATGCCAGGAGTCATTGATTGACCGTGGATATTAATTTTGGGGTTTATGAAATTGTTTGCTTTATTTACAGAGATGAAGGCAGCAGCAGATAGCAACGCTATTCCTGCATACTTGAAGGCGTTATTTTGTAAAATCTTTGATAGAGCATTTTTCATTGGCTGTTTATTCCAGTATACGCCGACAACTTTCCCGAAGTCCTTTCGGATGTCGACATTCAGAAATTGCTCTATCTCTGAATTTTTATTTCGTTATGCTAAATATAACAAAAGATAAAAATGAAATCAAACAATTTTTCTATTTATTTGCTTGAAGCCTTACTACATAGTCATCCATGCCTTTAATGATGTCCTGACTTTTGATGGATTTGACGAAAAAATGAGACAACCCACTCTCTTCTAAGCTATCGTAAACGTCATCTTCTTTGACGCCGTAAAAGTCAATTAATCCTCTCGCGTAAATGGAAACAAAAGATGCGCCATGTCCCGCAAAGATATTCTCGTACTCATTAAACGACAATCGATGCTTGCCTTGATTTAGGCGATAAGGGTTGGGGTTTGTGAATTCGATATAATGAGAGACTTCATGAATGATCACAGGCGCGCTGAGTGCCCATGCCATGATCATAGTAAGTTGCATGCCACTAATTCTAAGCCCGTCGTTCTTGCCACTGTAGGGGATCCCTACGTCTTCAAATTCCATGTCTTCGACGTTTCTAAGCCATCCCCAATTGTTTTTTGCGGCATCCTCATCAGAACTACTCTCTGGATTCAAGGTTTTCCCTCCGGCAAGAGAAACAGAGAAGAAGCATGATTTACCATCAGCTTTAAAGGTAATAGGCAGAGGGGGAAGCTTTGCGACATTGACCATATTGGAAGCAATAAGAACCATTTCTTGCGGGCTTATGTCATTGATCCTAGGAAATTCCTTTTGTTCCCATGAGTATAGATCATTTTGTTGCTTGTCTTTAAGTGAAAATGACTGCATCCATTTACTGTCCGCACCATTCCCGGTCACCATAGCAAAAAGCTGACTTTGGGTTGCCGAGTTAATATCTAGCATCATGACATTACTGAGGCGATTTCGTTGTGGCTTTTTCAACCCAACCCAAAGCGGGTTTATGATTGTTCTTTTTACGGCTTTGCCTTTTTCATACAGATAAAGATCAACATACTTGTTCTGGGTTATATTTTTATTGTCATGAACAAGCATTCCGAAATTCCCAGAAAGAGCCAGTAATTTCTTGCTTTCAAAGAGCGAAAGAAAGTGGGTGATGGCTTTTATTGTCGATTGGAACTCCCATTTTTTCTTCACTTCAAAATTCATATCTGGAAGAGAAGCGTGAGCGTGTTCGGCCCCTTCTAGAAGGTGGTCCGTGCTCATCTCAAACTCTTTTTCGCCTGGGATAAAATGTTTTATTTTCACTGCTGATGCGTGTATCATTCTAAACTACTGTTTAATTAATTTTTATTATTATATCACAAGGAACCTGATGGCATCTTTTTGGAGAAAAATGGGCGTTGTGTTTGAAAAGCCCTCAATAGAGAAAAAAGAACTGAGTCCTGAAGCGAAGGCTGAGCTGGCAAAATACCACAAAGAGTTAGGCAGCCTACATGAAAAAATGCGAATGAAAGTGTCGGAGGATTATTTCAAGATAATCCCGAAAGCGTTGATTCTTAGAGCGATGGAGCATAATGACTATTTATGTACGCAGTGGGGTAGCCGGAAATTCGGGCGGCTTGTCAATATATCCCGTAATATCCTAGATATAGAAATCAATTCCGAAGAGGGGTATAAGTTTGTCGGCAAAAAGAAAAAAATACTAGCCGAAGAAGCGATGATATTGAAACTCCTTGTGCTCGCAGCGTTGCTTTTCCCTATACCGCTTAAAAAGCAAATAGTGGATATGGACGCGGATGAAAAATACACGGTTATTTTTAAAGAGTGGCTGGTGGATGAATTTAAAATCATTGGTGAGGAAGAGTACAATATTGTTGCCGCCATGATTTTTGGCGGCGTTAAAAACAAGCCCGGCAATGTTATTGTTGATATTTTTCATGATGCATTAAAATTCGAAGAAGCGCAGTTTGGGTTTAAATTTAACGAAAAGGAAATGCGGACGGTTCTTGGCCACAATGGTGCTTATAAAAGCAAGGTTTTAAAGGAGAGTGAACGGAACTTGTCGCCAGGGTGGCTGGAAAACTTCCAAGAAAAATATGCACTGTCAGGATTTTTTGATGTAGAAAAAGGCAAGGAAGATAACGCCTACATGGGCGATGACGGTATAACCTAACTTTTAATTGAAATATAACAATTATTCGTTATAAAAAAAACCAGCACCTTGATGCTGGTTTTTTTACGACAAATGTCAGCTCGCTTTTTTGACTTCCTCATCATCGGCCTCGGCCTCGTCAACGCCAAATTCTTGTTTTATTTTGTTAGCGTTTAAGTAAAGCTTGATGAATAGATTGGTGCTGTCATGTAACAGCGCCAACATCCCCCCAAAAAACTTTAATGCCACTGATTCTGATTGGTCAGGTGAGACGGCATTTTCATTGCAGTAGTTAAGTAATAAAGAACGACTGACTAAAGCGTAATCTGAGGTGCCATATTTAGGGCGGAAGCAAATGTTGCCTTTTTTTGCGGAAGTTTCAAATCCAACTTCCATAAAGCCGTCAGGGCAAATGGAATCTTGGTCTTCGGGCTGCTCTTTAACAAATTCATTTATTTGCTCACTTGCAGGAATTTCGCCGACTAAAACAAGAGATGAAAAATCCATTGCTCTATTTTTGGAGAAAGCGGCCAATTTTTCGAATGAGGGAAGATCACCCAAATCACCGTCGGTGAAAATACCAATTGACTCATTGAACTTAGCGACATGGTCTGGCTCTTCTTTAGAGTAAGCACTAGCGGAATGCGTAGCGCTAAAGTCGCAAGCATCATTCCCCTTGGCGTCGTCCTTAGCATAAAAATCAACAATAGAGCCCACATCATAAGCGCCGGAAGATTGCCCTTGGCTGATTGCCCACTGTGTGTAGTCTTCGGGGAAGTAAGCTTCTTTAAGTGCCTTATCAACGAGCGCACTTACACGTTTTTGACTAACGTCATCAGAAAATGATAGCTTTGCTGCTTTGCTGAGAAGGACAAAGAAAGCGCGTAGTGCTGTTGAGTCATGTTGCGAAGAGCGAGCCACAGCAAGACCTTTATCCAAATCAAGGTAAAAAGTAGAGTGGATAACTTTTTCTACAATAGGAATTTTTTTACTGTCAGGGTTACTTTTAAGTTCATTAAGGACGCGTTTTCTTGCTTCCTTCATTGACGTGCCTAAATCATTTTGAAAATCATCAAAGTAAATGGCCTTAGCGGCTTTGTTGATTGATTTGGAGCAAAAATCAAAAGCGTGATAGCTCATTTTAACCAAGAAACCATGATTTTTTTCATCACCGTCTTCGTTTGTTGCATAGAAAAGGAACGGGTTGTAACCTGTTGGGACATGAGGGGTAAAACAAAAATAACTGGTATCGGGCAAGTCTGGATGCTTAACATACACGCGGTAGTCTTTACTGTCCGTTTTTATTTTTTCGTCTTGAAGTTGTGCGCCAACCATTTCCGCAAGCTCGCCAAGGGATTTTAAATTGGCAATGACGTCCTGTTTTTGATCGCTGATAGCCAGCGTGTAAATGGCATGTTTGGAATGTATCGCTTTAGTGATGTCCTTTTGGACCATTTTTATAAATTCAAAATTCATAATTCTTCCTGTTTTTTTACTTACATCCAATGTAAATCTTGTGTTCGATAGGGTATTAAAAATACGCTCATATTAAACAAAAATCAACAGAGAGTTTATTTTGTTCATCAATTACTTTGTTATTGTTGTGATACTATAATGTATATAAATAAATGGGAGCGTCCATTATGGATAAAATTTACATGCAAGCTGACGGTACGCCCGTCTATGATTTAGATGCAGAACTAGGAAGTGACTATAAGATGTCACGAAGTGAATCACAGTTTTTGAGTGATGTAGGCGAGTTCGCGCGTGCTGGCTTTAGAATTAGCCATAAAGACAACTTTCCTAATAAAGATGGTCCTAATAGAGATGTTGATTATGATCGTTATCGTCCTGAGGCAAGTTTAGTTGCAAACGAAAACAGTGATAATGCTGCCATTTCAAATGGAATGATTTTTTTGCATTCAGGATTAGATAAAAAAGAAGATGTTTTTTTGTATCTTGCCTTAGATGGAAAAGAAGCTAACTCTTTTATGGATGAAAACAATTATCGCTTGAAAGGGGAACAAGAAGCTACGCTTATTGAACTTGATGACGGTGATTTTTTTGGTTATATAAAGTTAGAAAGAAATCAAGATGCCGATCCTGGCCATGAATTTGATGACTCTTTACAAGCATTGAGAGAAATGGAATTACCGGCGAAACCTATTCCATTTTCTAGGGATGCGATGGAATTCCTGCCTTATTTCGGGCGCGATGGATTTGAGCCTGACGCTTTGGAAATGGAAGAAATTGCGAATATTTTAAAAGATAATTTACGTAGTGAAGTTTCGGCAGTTGAAATGCCTGAAATATTCTTGCAGAATGAGGTGGAGCAAGATTATGACTACAACTACTCGCCGAGCATGAATAGAAGGCTAGGGCATTAATAACTTAGTTGGTTTCCTTATTTTGGGCAAAATAAAAAAATATGTTGATTGCTTTAGGGTTTTGAGTATAATGAATCCCTCTCACTAATAATAAAAATAAAGTGGGAATTAGCAACAACAAATCGAAACCCAAAAACAAACCCGAAAAGGAAATGAAATGAAGTTATTCACAATAGGTGTAGTAGCATTGTTGTCGGCTCTGCTTTTTACAAGCGAGTCTGACCCTTTGAATGTAAGAAGTTATGTGGACGTTGTAACAGGGGGGGAGCCTATTAATGCATATGCTTCTTCTCATGCCATTATTGAAGGTTTTTCGCCTGCTGCCGATGTTTCGGTGGAATGGGAGATAGTTGAACCTACCGATTTCAAGAGGATGGATAAAGCAATCAACTCAGCCTCTTCTTCACTTGATAAGTTGTGCCAAACAGCTTCTGTCGATGTAAAGAAAACCATAGAGTATGAGAATTACTGCGGGCTGTGATTGAAAAATAAAACTCTAAAAAGACCGATAAATTCGGTCTTTTTTTTTGTCAAAAAAAAATCTAGGAAGATTGTGATAGAATCATTATAAGAATGTTTAATTAGGAATGATCATGGCGACTGAAAATAGCAAAAAAAGCGAAAAAGATGAGCTTAGTAAATTGAGAGGGAAGCATGCAGCAACCGCAGCGAAAACCTTCTTGCGCATCCTACAAATAGAGGAATACAACAAGCACCGTAACGACAACTTTGATGCTAGTCTGAAAAAATACGAATCAGAACTGGCCCAAAAGTTCTCGGATTTAACAGAAAGCAGAAAGAAAGGCTTGCTTGAAAGTTTCACTCGCTCTTATTACAAGCCAGAATTTAATCTCATTGCCGAGTACCAAGCAAAACAAGAACAATGGACTGCCTTAAAAGAAAAAGGTGGTGGGTTGAGTGCCGCTGAGAAAAAAGCCTTTAGCGAGTTGAATGCCATTGTAGAAATGAACGAGTACGAGTATGTGGGGGCTCGTATCATGGACAATGATGTTTTTGCTCAAATGAAAGATTCAATGTCGCCTGAAGATGTTCGCGTTATCAATAAAAAGATAAATGACCCGATCAAAGAACTTCAAAATAATCTTGATGAGTCCATGATGCCTAATGGCGTTCAGCGCCGTCACGCGGCCACCATTGAATATTTCTCTTCATCGAAACCAGAGTTAAAAGCTGAGATTGAAGCTTTAAAGCGAAATGTGAAAACAGATGAAGGTATGGAACCGTTAAAACAAGCCTCTGCTCTATTGCGAGCTGGCCTTGTATTGCAAAATCCATCGGGATATTTTGTATCTAAAGGCATTGCGGCAATAATGAGCACAAAAACGATGCAACCTTTCGCCAAAGGGATAAAGTCTGCCGTTGACAATGTTGTTGAGCGCTCTGGTTTAAAAGAAAGGCTCAAGCAGCGACTTAGCAAGATGTCTCCTGTTGGTGGGGCACTTGTGGCAGGTGGACTCGCAGTAGCTGCGTTTGGAACCTTGGCAGTAACAGGGGTAATAGATCCGTCAGCGGCACTTGATATGGGTCTTAATGTTTATAACTACTTGACCGATGCTGATGGGCTTGATGGCTTTGCTAATAGCGAAAACTTAGATCTTGATGCCGAGATGGACATTGAACCTGGGAGTGAAAATAACGATGCGGGGAAACCTGCACTTGAAGAGTCTAATGCATCAGACAAACCGGATGCGCCACAAAAAGACGCCTCAGCGAGTGCACCTAGCAGCCCTTCGACAGGTGATACGCCAAAGGTGGTTACCACAGAAACCCCATCAGTTGAAGACGTAGTGGCGGGAGCTGAATTACCTGCTGTTGAGCCTCCTGAAGACAGCAGTCCTACGGAAGCTCCGGGAGCTTCTGAATCATACACCGTTCGATATGGTGATACATTATCTGAGCTGGTAGAACGGCGTTTGGATATGGCAGGGATACCATACAATTACAGCCTTATCGACTCGTATGTCGATGAAATTGTCTCAATGAATGAGCAGATAACAGATCCAGATGTTTTGAACAGAGGGTGGGAAATTGACATTATGACGTTCCCCACGCCAGAACCAACAATATCTGACGCAAGTCTTAAAGCGGCTCAAGCCGCGGTTACTGCTATGCCGGATGTATGCTCGCCAGATGTCATCAATGCATTAAAAGATGCGGATTTGTACCCTAGCTCAGACCCATTGTCGCCTACGCTTACCGCTTACGCACAGCATGCATCAATGAACTCTGAGGTGCCAAGTGTAAATGTTGATCCTACTTGCGTTGTTGATGAGCCAGAAAAAGAAGTGGCAGAAAGAAAGCTTTATAGAATTTAAATAATTCCAAGAATAAAAAAGGCCCTAAAAGGGCCTTTTTTTTATTGTTCCCAACTAGTTTCGACGAGAGGTGGGAGATTTTGTAAATTCCCCTCATAAGCACTGCTTTGAGGAGTAAATAATGCTGCCGCAGCAACACCTAACACGATGGACGCCACAACGGGGGCCAGTTTTAATGTTTTCATAACATACCTTGTTTGCGTAAGGTTATTTCACTATTTTGCTCTAAATAGTCGTCACTTTGCTCTAAGTGATGAAGCGATTTTATTTCAAGTCTAAATTAAAGGCAAGTTTTTATTATTAAATTGCAATATAACAAAACTTTTGATATATTTTATTTACTATGTACATAATTCGGATAACCAATGGGCAAAAACCAAAATTCGCAAGCATTCGATGTCACCGACGAGTATTATAAAGAGCTCGATGATGCTGCGGTTACGTTAGCAGAGGCTGAATATCAACTTTCTTTACTGACTGATGGCGTGGACATTGTAGAGAAAACGCTCATGTACAAAGCAGACTTGGACTTTAAAGAGCAAACCGGCTCTGGAAAAACGCTCGCCGTTGATTTGCAGAGAAGAGAGGCGAAAAGAAGCCAGGAATACGCTAACGTTGTTAGGGCAAAAGCCGCTGCAAAAAGAGCGCAATCACTTGCTCGTTCACGCCGAGCTGACATGGAAATGAAATTTGATGAATGGCGAACCCGCTCAGCAGACAGACGAAAAAATAATTCTTATTAAACGATAATGAATGTTTATTTATTTTGATGGTCATAACGGCCAAGTAAAAAAAAAGGAAATCAAACGTGTTAAAAAAATTCAAAGCGATTGCAGCCACGGCATTACTTGCGATGTCATTTTCTTCATTTTCGGCAGAATTTAATGCCGGAGAGGAATATTTAGTTATTCATACGGGGAAACCTACGACGACCAATAGTGTGGTTGAATATTTTTCCATTTACTGCCCCCACTGCTATTCATTTGAAAAACAAGTCATTCCAGATTACTTAGAAATGTTACCTGATGAGATCGAATTATCTCGCTCACCGGTTACGTTTTTGGGTTTCATTGACCAAGCCAGTCAGGTTCAGATGGCCAAAGCTTACTGGGTTGCTGAAAATTCAGGGAAAGGGGATGAATTCCTCCATGCTGCTTTTGAGCGTATTCATTTGGACAAGAAAAAGTATGCGGTTCCGATTCTTGCAAAAGTCCTAGGTAAAACTGAAAATGAAGTTAAGGGGCTTATTGATGCAGACGTCGTGGATGACAAGCTAACGGAAGAAGTTGGAACTCACTTCAAAATGCTTGATGCAGGCATGAAAGGTGTCCCTTCTTTTGTCGTGAATGGCAAGTACCTGATCCAAGCCGCAGAGCTTGACCGTGCTAATTTCACGAAGTCGCTTGCTGATATTACTACTCATTTGAATTCTTTGGATTAAGGAGTGCCCATGACCATTGCGGATGAACATGCAGTAATCAATGTGTATGGCGACTTAGACTTCTCTAACATTAAACTTGATGAGTTGGGCTTAAGTGAAAAGCAGCTCGAAGAAATCAGGAATGACGAGGCGAATCATGAAGGTTATTACATTCAGCTAATCGCGACTTCGATTCAAAGTTTCACTATTCATCAAGACAGATTGAAAGATGCTAACAATGATGATGAAATGGAAAAGCTTCTCAATTACAGCACGAAGTTTTGCGAACGAACTTATGCCATGGGTAAGATGCAAGAAGATCGAGGCTTAGCCGCTGTTCAGGAGTGGTTGGCGAAGCAAAATCCACAATTCATTGACCATGCTAACGCTTATCAAGAGCTTTACCAGAAGATAAGTCACCTGGCCGAAAAGCCCTACTTTGTTGCTAGCTGGACAATGGCGTTTATGGTTGATATCGCACTTGAAGTTGAAGGGGTTAAAAATCCTTTTGATTATAATAGTCTAACCAACAAAAGACTTGGTTTTCTTGACTTCGCAATGACGTATTCTGAGCATTTATTAACATGCTTTTTCGAACAGAGCCAGTTCAAAGGATAGTTTATATTTATTTTTTTATATTAAGGCCACCTTTTAGGTGGCCTTTTTTTATGTGATAAAATCATGACAGCGAAACATAAAAGGAATAGTTATGATTAATTGTTACACAGCCTCACCCATTGAAATTAAAGGTGAGGTGGATTTTTCTAGAGTGGGTACCGGCACCGGGATAGCCAGGCATGGATTCGGAATGTATTTTGGGGGGCCTGCATTGGTCAATCATTATTTTAATTCTTATCGCAATTACAATGAAGCCGAAAAACAAGCGCATCTAGGCGAACAAGTGTTTAGGGAGGGGTCTGATGAATACGCTATTCTAGAAAAGTTAAAATCTGGGGAGATTCCATTCGAACCGTCTGACTTTGAGCACCATATTTCATTGCACGAGCTCGGTGATTCAGAATTTGATTTAGACAGTGTCATCTTACGATCCGGTGCTGTGCATAGCGCATCGATACCTAACATTGACTTGAAGGATGTTAGCGGATGGGATGATCACGTTTCACAACATCAACTAGACGAAATACAAATGGCCTTACTTAAGAATTATTATTCAGAGTTTGGATTGCCAGAGCTTAATTATGAAGAACTTGATTTGAGTGATGATTATAAACCGGAAGAAATAGAGAACCTTCTTGCTGATTTGTATTATGCCGCGTATGAAGATGGGGTTGAAAATGACCAATGGGGAGGCATTTCCGAAGAGCTGTTATCTGATGCCTGGGATTTTATTATAAGGGGTGATGAAGGTTGTCATGAGTTTGAACAGGATTTTTTAGATGGTGTATCTGAAAAATTCAAAACAACGGCGATGGCGCTAATTTCTGTCGGCTTGCAGCTAACAGAGGGAGAGACGACTTATGGAGATATTGTTCATTCTGTAAACAATCATTTCGAAGTGCGTGGCAGTAGCTCGCCGGGTCTTGATGCTGCTCGATTTTTGTCTAAAGTGGAGATCCCTGCATTACTTGCGGATGGAATTTCTCGCTTAGGGAAAGAGCTTGTTGTTTATGACGAAGAATTGTTGAACAGTGCTAAATTCACGGTTATCTCCGAAAGCGAACTAGCCCGCTCCATTGAAGATATGTCCATAGGGCGGGAAGACCAAATCGATGAAGAGCTTACACATTCGCTGGCCCCTCGTTAGAGAGGCCAAACAACCTTAGAAGACAAATATTTGAGGAGCTTTTACCGATATAGGTAGCAGTATCGCAAACATTGCATCCGTTAGCGCGGTAGATTGAAAGGTAACAACAATGGCACCAGCAGCAATAATAGCGATGCCATTAATTTTATTATCTATCGTGCTTATCACTACATTGGCAATAAGCATAATAGTAGAAAGTAAAAACATGACGGGAAGAATAGCTCCCACTCTTATCATATCTTTGTTTAGCGCTTTATTCGCGGGATTATCCCATGCACTCTGCTCCTCACTGAGAAGCAAGTAGGTTTCTTTTTGGTAAGTTAACCAATGTGATTTTAGGCCCGAGCTAAGCCCTGCTCTCATATTGCTGATGTATCTACCACGTCGTTCTTCATCCCGAATACCCCTCAAGTTGATAATAGGTGAATTTCCAGAAAAGAAAAATGGCGCGATGCGTTTAACGGCGTATAAATACGCATCTTCGTTACTGAAGTCGCTTTTCCCGTCCCATGGAATTAAAGGGAAATCACCTAGCTGCTCGTTGCCAAGTATCGGTTGAAGAGTGGCCTTGCTTACCATCTGTTGAAAGTAGGTGAGATCATCGACGTTCTGGTAAGTCGTGTTTTCAACACCAAAGCTATCAGCAATCATCGCCTGAGATTTTTGCTTTCCTACAATGTCGGTAAAGTCGTAAGCCGGTATATTCCAATTAAGGTAGTCTATTTTTACATAAAAGCCTGAAATGGACGAGTGAGAAGCCCTTATCTTAGGTGAATGGAAGGAAATGCTGTCAAAGTGTTTTGAATAGTATGACTTTGCTTGTGCAATATCATCCCTTGCCCCAGAACTGAATTCCTCATATTGAGAAATTAGTAAAGGAGACACCCAAAAGCCATATTTTTCAATGAGTGCATTTTTAGCCGCCAGCACATTGAGATGCTGATTTGCAGTGCGTGTGGAATTGATATCTAGAGTGTATATCATCCCTTTTGAGATCAAGCCTCGTACTGCTTTTTTGTCGAGTTGTTCTCGTCCTTTCTCGTAAACGTCAGAAAACGCATTTACGCGCCTTAAACCTTTAATGTAAGAAGATTGGATAAGCTTGTCTGATGCAGGGTAAGCCCGCATGAAGCTATTAACGGTGTCAATCGATGTCTCAGGGTCGCCGAAGTAATAAGCGGTAAGATTGGCTAATGATGGCTCAGCAAGAGTTAGCAAAGACGCTTTCATCGCCTTCGGCTTGTCGTCAACCCAATTTGCGGATTTTTGAATAACTTCGTAAACGCCCCATACGCTCGCGATGTATACAAGGGGCACGAAAGCAAAAGCCACAACCATCGTGATGCGGTTTGTTAATTTTACGCTTTGTCGTAGGTACAGCAAAGATACGCCAAGCCCAACGCTTGCGTAACCAAATCTTTCGTACTTCCCAAGTATTTCCGCATTGAGTGGCTTAGTGTAAAGATCAGAAAGAAAAAGCCATGACTGTAATTCAATGCCAAAATAGATCGCCGCTAAAAATGTAATAAAATACTTCATAATCCTCCTTCGTGTATGAAATATTATACTACAATATAATAAAAGCATTCAATATAAATATAGCTAAATTGCGGTATTTTTAATATTTTAATATAGATTGAAACTTTTATTTGATTACTCTGTCTATCCTATGTATCATCTCAACAAATTCATGGAAGAGTACGTTTAAATGACCGGACATGTTGGAACACTAGAGCTCAGGAAAGCTATAAAGTTACCCGATGATTTAAAAGCGCGAATTACCGCTTATGAACAATCGAATTGGGCGGCCAATGTATCATCTCCTGATATAAAGCAGCTCTGGAAAGATTTTTACTTGTTGCTTGAAAAGGCCGTGGCCAACGACACTCTCGATGATAAAATATTGCTGACTATTATTTGTCACTTATCTACATTAGACACAGTGTCTGTACTTGCTCATATCGAAAAGTTAGAGAAATCGAGACAACAACGATTTATTCAACTTTTGAATTGGGTAGCAGAAAGCAATGATGATCCAGAATTAAAATTAAATGCCGCACAGGTGGTTGAACGTATTTTAATGGTATACCGAGGTCAGGTTTACCCAGAACTATTCGCTCCATCTCGAATAGAAAGAGCAACCCAAATTATCTCAAATAATCAATAAGGATTGATATGAAAATCGCAAAAAGTTTTTTACATGGAATGTTTGCCGTAGCCACTACACTATCGATGTCGAGTGTGGCGCTTGCTGAAACGCAGGATACCAGCGCGATCACGAAACAGCATGAGATGGCAATGGAGTCGTTTACTCAGCACTTAACTGATGCCAATGCAAATGAAGCTTTAATTAAAGCCGCTAAGCTGGATGACGTATCAGATAACTTTATTCGTATCGTAGGCGGGGAATACTTCCCAATATTTTTCAGTAAAACTTATTTTATGACGTCTTTGGACGGAAATTTTTTCGCTAGACCGACTGGGACATATATTTTTCATGACGGACGCGTAATGCCGGCTTCAACGGTGCTTGATAGGCTTGTTACTGATAGCGTTTTTTCAAAAAAGGACAAAATGCTTACTCATGAACTTCCCGAAGGTGTACAGAAAAAAGGCGACCTTTACCTCATTACAGACCCAACCTGTGGGTATTGCAAAAAAGCAGAATCTGATATTGATGCTTATTTAGAAAGCGGTCTCGTGGTTCATTATATCGCATTTCCTCGCTCTGGGGTTGCCGAAAATCAAAAACTAAAACCTGGGTTTACTCAATGGGAACAGGCAATATGCAGTGATGCTGAGAGCCCGGCAAAAGCTTACCGAGAAATCACTCTCGGCCGAGGCGATAAGTACCAATTGACGGCAGAGCAACGTGAAAATTGTGATGATTCCATCATTGTTGAAGGTTATGCAATGGGGCAGTTGTTAGGCATTGGTGGCACCCCTTATATGCATGCAATAATGGACAATGGGAAAGAAAAATCAGCGGGAGGTTACTTACCTTACGAAGCTTTTCAAGTGGAGTTAGGTCTTGAAAGACAAGAAGTTAAACAGCCAGAGCCCGTTGCTGAAACACAGGTAGAAACACAATCTACTCAGCCGGTAAAGGCAGTCCAACCTAAGGGTTAGTTTAAAATTGTATTGTTCATATAAAAAAAAGCCGCTTATAAGCGGCTTTTTTTATGTTGTTATTAGCGTGGTCGAGGCGGCGCTTTAGGTTTTTGTTTATTTTTAGGACCTTGTAATTTAGGCGGGGATACCACCAACCCCATGTCGCGGTCTATTTGAGAAATAATACCATGGTCCCGCTTTGGCATATTAAGTATTCTTGCAAACATCTGTTTTGCCGGTGGAAAGAATACGTCCCCGACAGACTCTAAAGACTCGAATTTCTCTCTTACGTCGCCATCGTTATGGCTTGCATTCGTCATATGACCAGATTGAACAACAAAAGAGGTGGCAAGGTGGTGATATGTTACTTGTTCAATGGGGATCCGAAGGATCGAAACGCCTTCTCGTCCTGGGTTATAAAGAAAGAGTTCTTCTTTGTTTAACATTTTGTTGGGGTTTCTATGATCGGGGAATGGCCTAGCGGCCAAGCCAATTCCAGAATAGGCAGATTTAACGCCAACTTGTGTCTTTTCCATGATGTTGCCTTATTAAAATCTATATAAAAGATAATATCATCCAAAAACAAGTTTTTTGTTTCTCGTGAAAAATACTTTTTTTATTCTAATGTTTTGTTATTTCAATTGACACGGCGCTTAGGGGTTGGTAATGTTGTAAGTAAATAATTAAGGAAAACCCAATATGAATTTAGAACTCTTCAATCCAGAACAGCGTGAAGCGATTACGCTTGAGCATGACTATCAAAAATACAAAAAAATATTACTCATAGCTGGTGCTGGAAGCGGAAAAACAAGAGTTATCGTTTATCGTATTGCGCACCTTATTCAAAATTGCGGTGTATCGCCAAGACAAATCCTCGCCTTAACTTTCACCAAAAAAGCAGCCAAAGAAATGAAAGGGCGCACGGTGGGCCTTCTTGGCAGCCAAATGCCAGTAAAAATGAGCACCTTTCACTCTCTTGCTGCTGAATTGTTACGAAATATAAGCAACCAACCCGTGGATATTATCGACGATTCGGACAAAGACAAAATCCTTAGAATGCTTATTAAGGAACGGGGGCTGAAGGACACTCTTAAGCTTAAAAATTTCAAATCTTGGTTAGATTATCAACGCAATAAATGCATTAATCCCGAAGTCGGTTTGTTCAATGACAATCCTACTATTGAGACGTATAGAGAATTGGCGAAAGCTTATCGTGTAGCAAAAAGCAAAATAAGCTCTGGTGTATATGACTTTGACGATCTCTTAGAAAAACTGATCGTAATGTTAGAGGGAAGTGAAAAGCTCAGAACGATGCTACACCATCGTTGGCGCTACATGATGGTTGATGAGTATCAAGACACTAACAAAATGCAATTCAAGCTCCTGAACTTAATGACAGGTGATAAAACGCAACTTTTGCAGGTGGGTGATGAAGATCAGTTGATATACTCATGGCGTGGTGCGGAAATAGAGCACATACTCAACTCTTATGAAGACTCTAAAAGTGAAGAAAATACGCGTTGTATTGTGCTCAATCGTAATTACCGATGCTCCGGCAATATTCTAGAGTTGGCAAACAAAGTCGTTTCTCAAAATGTAAATCGTGCCGGTAAAGAATTAGTGGCTAATAAGAAGAAGGGTAGTCCTGTCCTCATCAAAGGGTATCAAAGTTGTAGCGAAGAGGCAGATGATATCGCCTTGCAACTGTCACGTTGGCATGTGAAGGATATTGCATACAATGACATGGCAGTTCTTTTTCGTACTAATAGAATGGCGAAACGCGTTGAAGCTGCTTTGATTAGTGAAGGCATTCCTTACAAACTTCATTCTGGTGTCGCCATGTTTGACACAAAAGAGTCACAGCTTTTGTTGTCGTTGCTTCGCTTTACCGAACAGCCGGGAGAAACGTTTTTTCTTCGGGAAATTTACGCGCAAATAAAATATGGTCTTGGGCCGGCGGCAATCGAGAAAGAAGATAAAGCTCGTAGAGCAAAGAATGTTGACTGGATAACCCATTTGAAGTCTGAATCTGGATTGATGAAAAAAAACAGAATCAACGAGCTCGTTTCAATCTACGAATTGGCGAAGGATTACTTAGATAAGGGTGATTTGGTTGGGGCTGCAAACACATGGTACCATCACTGGGATTTAATGCAGTTTTACAAGTCTGATAGTCGAGATTCCCGAGATGCGACTATCATTGAAATTCTTGGTGTTATAGAAACGTATGAGCATGATTGTAAGCTTCAAGAAAAGAAACCTACGATGATCGGGTTCCAAGAGGAACGCCTGCTTAATGATACCGTTTTAGAAGGGCAAGTCGAAGATGTTGTTCATCTTATGACCGTTCACAAAGCCAAAGGGTTAGAATTTAAGGCCGGTGTGGTCGTTGGTATTCAAGATGGTGTATTCCCGATGAATCCCGATGAATACGGTGATGAAGCAGAAGAGAATTTTCGTCTTGCTTATGTTGCGATCACGCGTTTTATGAACGAGTTGATGTTAACAAGAGCAAGTTATCGAATTGGGTTTAATGATGTTTCTGGTTATTCATCAATATTGGACCATCATTTAAACTCACTAATGAAAAAGGGAATTGTTGCCTATGTTGAATAGTCGTAGCGAACGCAGGAAGCGAACCACGAGTGGACACCATGTCGCGGGCAAAGGGTATAAGGGTAAAAAGAATACAGGAAAGCCTTCCGCTGGAAAAAAGTTTGATGCTGCCAATCACAAAAAGAGCGTGACTGATAACCGCCAGTTTTCAAAGCACATTATTCTTGCTTCGCCGCTTAAACAATCGGCATTGGACTCTTTTTGTATTGAGTTTTCTTACAATGTAATACCAGAAAACGAGTCAGGAGTAACTCAAAATGAGTTGAATAAAAAGCTAACTAGTGTCCGATCTTTTGTGGTACTATTGAGAGAAGAATTTGATCGAGAATTAATAAAGCTCGAAATGGAAAGTTTTGATGAAGTGGGGGCTTCTGATAACTTTGTTGTAGTAGACTTGGAACCTAATAAGGGTAAAGTGTTGGCATCCCGCCTGGGAAAAATCAGGTCACTGTAATTTTAGGAATTACTGTGGATATCAATTTATATTTAAAATCAGCGTTTCAGGTTTGTCCGAGCATTTATAGAGACTTTGCGTCTTTTATATTAAAAGATGACGTAGTGGCAAGCATACTTAGTCCAGATACACCGACCCACTGCGATCGTTGTGGACAAGAGCATCTTCACCTAAGTGATAACGAAACAGGTGTCACCCTATCTTGCCCTCATTGTGGTGCGCATTCAGGTGCACCAAAGAAAACAAAAGCTCAAGCTGTTTGGTCTTGGCATGCAAAAAAAGACAGCGTTTATTTCAAAACGCCACCTATTTTCAGGGCTAACACTTATGATGTTTTGGCAAATAGGGCCAGCTCCAATAAGAAGTCGTCATTATCTCATGCTGTTGAGTGGCTTGCGGGGATCAACTTTGCAGATGCTCTTTGGAAGATGCAGGCAAAGAGTGGCGACTATAAAGCCCTATCGCCTAATGAACAAGAAATTGTTGACACTGTCATTATCTTGTTAGGGCTAGCAAAAAGACAAGCTGTTACGCGACTTGAAAAATGCGGCGTTAGTATAGCTGACGAGAACGTCCAAAGTTTCCTTTCCATAGAAAGAGATAAGATTGTCGCGGACAGGGAACTCTATTTCCCTCGTTACAAAGATGAAATCAGTCTTACTATGCGATGCAAAATGCAGGAAATTTTTGATGCGAGCAAAATAAAGTAAAGTTATTTTTGATTGTAGCGCCAATCTCGAAAAAAAAAGATATAATCTTTTTATAAAAGAATTTAAGGTGATTAAAATGGATGTACAAGATAGAATTTCTTCTCGTGTTATGAAATCAGCAGAAGAAGCTAGAAACAATATACAAATCAGACTTAATGCGAACGTATTGGCGATTTTCGAATCGGGAGTTATTGTTAAATTAAAAGCCCTAGATTCTCAGGCGAATAACCTACAAGTTATATCTGGCCATGATGTTTTTTTTGGAAAAAACGAGATTTCCGCCGAAGAGCTGCTTGAGATATCGAATAAAGACTTTACGTTAGGAAAACTTCGCATTCCTGGCCGAAGTAGCACTTCTCAAATATTAAGTGGTGCAATTGAAGTAATGGGGCTGAGAGAAAGCGTAACCCCTTCCGAAGCGCTTAATGTGGCTCGCGAAAACCCAGGGTTTAAAGGGTATAAGCGTGCAGCGAAATTAATTGCTTTGGATGTTAGTCAAAATAAATCTGAACATGTGAAAATGCCAGTAGAAAGCAACGATGATGATGTTACGCGTGGCATGTCTAGAAAGAATTAATGCCCACTTTTTCTAAGAAGGCTGCCATATGAGCAGCCTTTTTTTATTTTTTTTCCAAAATCGGTTATTTGGGAAATTTTTATGTCATAATACCGAAACGGAGAAGGAGTTTCGGAATGAATGTAAAATATATTGGTTTGTTGGTTGGGATTGCATTTTCTTTCCCCGCACTATCTCAAGACTCAAGCGCGTTGGATGATAGAGAAAATGTCATGGAATGCTCTTTTGATGAGGTGACAGCCTATATGTCGTTGCCTGATCCTGAGCGTAAGGTCATGAGTGATTATGACTCATGGACAGCAGGATACATGAGTACAGAAATGGCAAGGGCTTCAACCGACCCTAGAGTATGCCTTTCGGTGCTGTACGGCGACTTATCTGCTATGGCGGAAGAAATAAAAAGTGCAACTCAGGGCCTTATGAGCATGCAACTGCCTGGTATAGATGAAATACTCAGTCAGCTCGGTGATAAGCTGTTGGAATCAATTTGTTCGCGAGCCGCAAGTGCGAGAGACGAAGTTGCAGAACGTATTATAACGGAAACTGACACACTTCGTGCTGATGCGGAAAGAGAGCTGATGGAAAAGTATAGCATGGAAGCGATGGAAGACTTGGCGCTTGAAGCTGTCGTTCCGCCAGAATTTGCAGAGGAAGGTATTAAATACCGAAATGGCAAGGTTGAAACGTATTCTTTTCAAAGCAAAGTAAAAAGTCGCTGGAGCGATGAACTTGACGAACTTAGGGATGATGTCGTCGGGAACTAAAAAACAAACAAGGATGTTGTTGTGTACAATTCAGAGAAAATTAACGACTTTATAAAGCAAGCATCATCGATGCATGTCTTGAACACGGTGTACTTTGTTGGGCTTCTTATCGCGACATTATACTCGCTGTCGCTTTCCGTTATATCTTTTAATGTAAATTCACCGATGCTAATGACAACTATATTGTTGTTTTTAACGTTTTCATTTAAAGTTTTTATACAGCTTATCCCCCCCACTCAAAAAACAATATCCGACGAAGAAATTGAACTCTTATTGGCCAGTTTTAATGTACTGGCAACGTATTTTTTGTTGAAGGATTTAAAATTCATTAATGGCGTAGAAGGTGAGTATTACGGGTTGCTTATATCCTTTATCCCTACATTACTGTTTATTTTAATTTCACCTATCTCTTGGGCTAAAAAAGTCGATGTATCTTATTATGGTTTTTTTGGTTTTCTCGAATGGTCACTGCTACTTGGTGTAGCCTTTTTCTCATTGACTATGTTTTGGCAATTTTTAACAGAATCTAAATGGCTGAGCTTAACATCAAATGGCGTCGTACTTGCTAGTCCATTTTTGCTAAGCATGATGAGAAAGAGGCATATGGATGGATTGAAAGAGCGCCTGTATGTAGAAATCTATCAAGATCCACTGACAAAAATTTCTAATAGAAAATGCTTCTACGATTACTACGATAAAGTGAGAGAGCAAAACAAAAAACTGGGATTGAGCCCCAATAGCATGGTTATTTTTTTTGTGGATATAGATCATTTCAAACAATACAATGATTTTTACGGCCACGAAAAAGGTGATGAATGCTTGGTCGCTGTGGCCTCATTTATTAATGATGTTGCAAATGAACATGGTTTGGATTGTTATCGTTATGGCGGAGAAGAATTTATACTTTGTGGCACCAAATCGAAGGATGAATTTGAAAGCCTTCTTGAGACTGACTTTATGAAGTCATGGTTGAAGGGGGATATGACACTGCCACTTCAACATGAAAAGTCGAAAAAGGGCGTCGTTACGTTAAGTGCAGGGGCTACCTTTGTTGATTCGTCAACTATTTATGAAAGCAATGCTGGTGAGATAACAAAAGTGGCTGACCAGTACCTTTACAAAGCTAAAGATGATGGTCGTTCGGTATTAAAAGTTGCAAGGTGATGGATAGATGTCGCGCGGGAATCTTGATCTTGTGATAGAATATGGCAAAGGGCGTACAGGGCAAGGATGCATGAAAATTTTACTTAAAAGCACATTTCGTATTTTTGCGCTATTTTCGATGCTGTTATTTAGTACGATATCATTGGCTCAAGTAGATGATAGCGAATTGGCTTGTGGCATGGAAATGACTGAATATGGTCAAAAAGTCAAAGCCGGTGATTTTACAATATGTGAAGAAGATATCGCTTTTCAGGGACTCTACATACTCTACGCTGAAGTGTTAGGTGATAACGCTTATAAAGATCTTTTCTTACTCTTTCTTGATGATGACGTTTTAAACAGTGAGTTTACGTCATTTGCCAATGACACCTTGGGTGTTTCAGGTCCTATTTATTTTATCTTAAGTGCGATGGCGGTAGTAGGTTGGCTCGTAATGTCTCCCTTGCTGGCTTTCAAGTCGTGGCGCTTAATCACGCACTTCCAAAAGACCGGCTCACTGGATTTCGCAGAAAGTCAAGGTGACGCCGTCAAATTCATCGCTTATGTTTTTACGCTAATCATTCTTGCTGCTCCCGCAGGAGGTAGTGGTGGCCAAGATGGTGACAAATACCCTCTTATGATCGGTCAGGTTATGGCCATCACAATGGGATTGCCGGCGATACAAACAGGTAATTATATTTTTAGTACCCACTTGAGAGCGACAGATATTTCGTCGACTAAAATTGATCTTAAAGAAGAGTTCTTGCTGCCAGGTGGGCAGGAGGTTGCGAACAAATTTGTTGAAATGAGACTGTGTGAGAGTGAGACAAGGAATGCTTTGTTATCGGTTAATGCCAAGCCTGAATCGGAGTTTTTCCAGAGTTTCACCTTTTCTGAAATGTTTGAATTCGATCATGAAAACATTATAGGTAGATATGACAACTGTTTAGCTTACGTGGGAAAAGCCACTGAAGGTGATGTAGGGAATAGTATTGATACCTTCACCATGGACAAGTCGGTTTATACAACAGACTACTGTGGAGGAGGGTATTCTTACAAGCCCGACTCTTATGGTTATCAGCATAGTTGCGGTAAAATAAAATATGATTACGGCCAACAAAAATTCTCGACATTGATTGATTCAGAACACTCCACGACTGGGGATGATATGGATGACGTTTTGGAGTCGGTTCAGGAATTATTTGATGTTGACAAAATATATCGCCTGTTTGAGCTGACAGTGAGGGAAGAGATTCAAAACTTGCTTGGTGATGACTCGTTGACTGCGCAAGAAAAATACGCGGAGATTGATTCGCTGGTGTTAGAGAAATCCAGTGTTATTGTATCTGAACTTGGTAAGCATGGCATCTTATCTACGGGAACCAATGAAGAGCAACAGGTTAAATACATGGCGGCGGGTTCCGCCTTGCTTGGCGGTAAATATACGGGGACATGGAAAGATGACGCTTCGTATTATATGCGCTCGGGCAGTGTGGGAGCCTGGCGCGCCAAAGCTTATTTGCCCGTCAATTATGAAGATGAGGATGTGGATGACTTCTTCGCAGTTGATGCTTTCTTAGATGAAGCCGACACAATCGCAGAAGATATTCGAGCGCATTATTGTGCAACCAACTGGGAATCCAATTACGATACGAGAATTGCTATTACTGATTTCAATAGATTAGCTAATGAGGACGAAGATAGCTTTTCGGAACTCATTGGAAGCCGTTCTATTTCATATCGCTGCATAAAATTCTTAGCCGAAAAAGATCAGGGAGATACTGACTTCGACCGTTTTGTAACCTACATAACGGATGATAATAGGGCGTTCGATGATTTGGTGCTTCTTGCAGGAGGTGCCTATGGCAAATCAAGTGACACTGACGCTTTAGAAGCCACTCAGGCTTATATGGTGGATACGGTTGCTAAAGAGCTTCACGATGATATTCGTTATAAAATAATGGTCATGTCCGGCTATACAGCGGCAGTTAAAAAGGGGATTACAACAGCGCTTAGCTCTAGCTTATCTGTTGATGAGGAAGAAGCTGCTCAAGACTTGAACCTACGTCCTCGGGGATGGGGAATATTTGGGGGTGCATTGCTTTATAATGGACGCACCAAAACCAGCGCTTCTCATTTGTCAAAAACCATAGAAGGGATCATTACCGTTGAATCTGGTGGAGAAGGGCTGAATTTTGTTGAGCCAGCGGCTTTTGGTGAGGCTTATGTAGGGAGCGAAAGAGAGAAGCTTGTTGAACGACTTTATGACGGCTATTCGATAGACGAGTTTATCAATATTGGCTTTAGTGGCGTGAGTGATTATGAAGGCCCCACAGGCATAAAGTCCGATGAAATGAAATCCCAAGAAGCTTTTGAAATTTTCATGGGCTATATGGAGAATTTATTCTTTAGCCCTATAGTGCATATAAAATCAGCGAGCGGTATGGATATGAGTCGCGACTTCAACAGCGGCTTGCAGGAATGCTTTGATGAGGGGCATACCAAATGCCTTACGGGAGCCAAGCATCCTATTGTTGCATTATCTGATTTTGGTAGCGACTTACTGGACAATATGCTGACGCTGATGGTCACTCACGGCGTACTGAAAGTGGTCGTGTCAGGGATGAATAGTAATGGCGCACAGGGTAAAGCTGATCTTGACGGTGATAAGGAGAAGGGGAATTCATGGTGGGCTAAGTCCAAAAAATTTGCTTCTAAGTTAGTTGAAACAATTGCAGGATTTGTGGCAGGAATTGTTAAACTTCTTTTGACCGTTATTATGAAGATCATGGAAATAGCATATCAAATGCTAGACCTTTTGATGCCTGTTATTATGACACTTGCCATCACTGGAATTATTTTTGCTTATTTGCTGCCGATGTTAGCGTATATTTATGGCTTCATGATGCTGCTAATGTTTTGGATTGGCGTATTCTCGGTGGCTGTTATCATTCCGATGTATCTTTTCTTGAAAATTTTGAATGCAGAAAAAGAATACCAACAAGGGTTCTTTAAGATGTATCAAGATTTCTCGGGGCCATATTCTACACCTATTTTCTTCTCGATTTCTGCGGTCATTTCATGGTCGTTAATGGTTGTGCTGCTTTATGCTATTAATGTGTCATTTTCTGTTTTAAGTCTGGGGCTTGAGTCGGCCATGTCGGGTTCGTCTTTCGGGCTGTCCGTATTGTTTTTTAAAATATTTCTTTACGTTGTTTATTTTGTTGCGATATTTGTTTTGTTTAAATTCGTGCTTGGAATAATGAAAACGATGCCTGATATGCTGAGAGAGAAAACAGGAATGAAACGTGGCAACGATGAAAAATACATCGAATCTCTAGGTTTCGAACAATATGTTGCAGGGCAAGTGGGTTCTCAGTTGACGCAGACCCTTGCAAAAATGCCTGAGAAAATGGCGGGTGCCCTTAATAGCGCCGTCAGAAACGGTGGGTTTAAGTCCACATCATCCTTGCAGAGAGAGGCCGAACAGGCTGAACAAACGTTAGCTAATATGAAAGCGTTGCATGAGGAACTCGCGAGAAATGGCGGGGGAGCGGAAATGCCTTCTTCGGATATGCCTGATAATGTGAGCCAGGAGGAGATTGAAACTGCGCAGAGCAATGCAGCATCACCAATGGACGAAGAGGATTTACAACGCCCCAGTGAGGGAAGAAGTGAGAACTCTGATAACAGCACAGAGGAAAGTGGTCCTTTGCACCGTGAAAAGAGCAGTTTGGACTCGCCGGGCGCTAATAAGTCAAAAGTGACTATTGAGCCTGTTGATGATACGTCTGACAACGATGTACCTAGTGAAGGAAAAAGTGACGACAAACAACAGGATGAAGAGCCCGATAACAAGCCTAAAAACTGATAGGCGGAAGAAAAGTTGGGCTCTCACCTTTAGAATTCATTGAATTGTTTTGTTTTATTGTAGTATAATAGCGCTCAAACCAATTGAGAGTTTTTTTAATGATTGTTTTATACCCATTTACTGCAAAATCCAACACGGATGATTTTTTGAATTTTGAGTCTCCCTCTAAAAATGGCACCACGTTGGTTCCCGCGGTTAGAATGATGGAGACGTCAGAACAAGCTAATTTCGGCCGCGTGTTCAAATCGGTAAAAGTAAGGGAAACGCTAACCGCTCGCGATTATCGTTCGTTATTCCGCCCAGGTGACTTTCTTTACATCAAAGCTCCCTTTGGGACCGTTGCATGCGTAGCAACCTCATACGACATTGATGAAGAAACGTTGGATATGATGTATTCTGGATTTGAAGCTTTCGGGCGAGAACAAGCCATAGTGTCATTTTCTGGATTTGAGCGTAATGTGCCCGGGATAAAAGCATTTACAGACAAATTCAAAGCGATGGAAAACTTCACCAATTTTGACAATTGGGATGACTTTGTTGAGTCGATAAATAAAGAAACACTCAAGGAGAGAGCGTAATGTCGTTATCATTTAATTTCGGATTCAAAGAATCACTTTCAAGAACGTTTTATCTATTGGGAGCCAATAAGATAAAAATACTTTTTTTTATGTTTGTGTCAGCAATGCTGCAAGCGCAGATTTATTCTTTAGAGTTTAAAGCCAAAGTTACCGGTGATGCTGAAGACATCGCGCAAGCAGTGGCTTCTGGAGCCGTTTTTTTATCGGCGGAAATGTTAATAGGCTTAATTATTTTTAGCGTAGTTGCCGGCGGAATGCTGAAAGGTGTATTAGGGCGAAAACCTATATTTGCGACGAGCAAAGTTATGTTCGGGAGTTTGTCTTCGTTGATTGTTGCATTGTCAATTGCCACTGTTATATTGGGTGGGATGTTTCAAATGTTACATGGCAATCTAGATGAAATGGACGCTGCCAAAAAGCAAGAAGCTGCGGTTGGTTTTTTAGCGGTGGCGCTCCCTCTCATTATGGGAATACCTTATGCTATATCAGCAAAGGTTATGTCTCAATTGACCTTGAATCGCAGTATCAAAGCCAGTAACCCTGGTTTGAGGAACAAAGCCATCAGGTCCATTTCGGGTTACCAAAATGGATTTGTGGCGTTTTTTGTAGCATGGAAAAAGGTATTCACTGAACCCTACTTTTTGCTGTATGCAATCACATTTGTGCTGTTTGTGTCTCCTGAACTGTATTTGCCCAACAATATTAAAGAAAGTTTGCTCCCCGTGTTTTTAGGCGTAATAGGGCACACCATGGTTATATTAATGTACCTAACGGCTTTTGATGACGGATTGGTTAGATATCTTAATGCAGACGCGGTTGAGTCAAAAGAGGACTTTCCCGTGGTGGGCGCTAATGACTATTGATATAAAAGCACTTCTTAGTGATTTCGAGTCACAGACAAGAGATCACCGATTTTTGGATCCCGAAAAAGAGGGGCGTATTGCAGCGTCTATTGATGGATGCGATTTAACCTCGGGTTTTCTTTATGCCTATTGTCATCGAGAAAGTAAGGAAGAAAAAAATTGGGCTGCTTTTTACCGTGACTTGGAAATCCTAGACAGTGACAAGAAAGCCGTTTTTGTTTCATTTAGTGATGACCATTTACCCCTAGATGCAAAAAATAAATTTGCTGCTTGTTATCGCGTCACTACCATCGATGTTTTTGAAAAAATAATGCATGCACATATGGACCAAAACGAGACGGTATTTGTATTGTCGCCGGTTATAGCCATCGCCCAAGAGGGGGCAGGGTATCGAAATACTCTTTCGGATGTACTGTATGCATTAAAAGGGATGTTAAACACAAAAAGAGCCGACGGTGTTAAACCTACGGCTATTGTGATTTCGACACCTGTTGTTGAAGGAGCCAATCACAGCCGCCACACTTTAGCAGGCATTGCTGAAAAAACATTCAACAGAACCGCAACAATATAAATTTGACTTTTTCTGTTTGTGCATAATATAATAAAACCATAAGATAAACAGCGGAGAACGCAATGACCCCATTTAACAATGTTGATATAACTTCTGAGCAGATCGTGGCATTCAGAAAAGCAAGAACCAGCATATTGCCATTAATCAAGGTCGCTCAAGAGGCACTGTTAGAAATTCCTCTGCGCGAAATTATAGATCCAACATCTGGAATTACAGACTTACGAAGATTTGCGACATCAGAAGAGTTGCAACACATTACGATGTCTGTTTTTAAGGGTATCATTTCCGTCGATACTAAGTTTGTCCGTGACGGCCAGTTTCCTGCGGTTGTTGCAAGAGTGATGATAATGACGGAAGAAGGGCTGTTACCCTTAGTTTCTTCCACAGCTTCACAATCTGCCAGCCATATGTTTGGTGGTCGCGCCGTACTGGCCGCAGAGTCAAGAGCTATTAGACGCGCTTTGAGAGAGCTTGGCTTGCGAGCTGAGTTTGAAATTTATGATGAAGAAGATCGACTAATGAAGACGTCTTTGAACTCTGAAAACAAAGATGCTAAGTGTGAAGGGAAAGTTGTTGTTAAACCTGATTTCGAGGGTGTCACTAAAGACTTTGATGATGACGATTCAGCGCTAGACAGAGCCCCAAAAAATAAGGGTAAGGCAAAAGACAACAAACAGACCGTAAGCAAAGCTGACGCTAAGAAAGCGCCTGTTACAAAGGCAGCAAAAGCGCAAACGTCTATTAAAGACGACAAAGCGGATGATGTTATCAAGCCTCTTGATGTCTCTATTGATTATTCTCATGAAGATTGGCCTAACAAGAAAGCGACCAATTATCCTTCGGTGTTAGCAAAGGGGATTGATGAAGCAAAGAAAAGACAAGGTGTGAAAATGAACACATTGATTTTCCGTGTACTGGGAACGAAGCGATTTGAAGGAAAGAAAACTATCACCTTGCGTTCCTTGAAAACGACGGACATGGAAACCTTGTATCAGTTTTATGTTATCGAAAAAAACAACTTTGACGGAGAATTATAATGGGTATTATAGCAAATCAAAATTTCACACCTGTGTACCCTGCGTTTGGAAATAAGGATTTAGCCAGTGTCATCATGGGCGACGAATTTAAAAACGCGTTAACGAGCATGATAGACGAATTCAGTCAAATGGAGCCCAACCAGATTACGGCAGAGGGTTATGAATTTGTCGGATTGTCAGAAAAAAAAGCATTATTTGAAAAACATTTCCCGTTTTTCCAAATGAAAGTCGACAGTCAGTTTTTTTCGCTTTCGGAAGAGAATTCTATAATGACCTGCGAATCAACTCTTTATGTACTAACAGATGCGGGTTATCAGCCTTGGTTTAGTCGCCTAGGCCAATCTAGCGCTGATACGGTCGGCGCTGATGGTAGAGAGGCTGATGCAGAAACAAGTGCTCTACGCCGCATATTCATGGCGTTAGGTATGGGTAAAGAGGGTGCAAAAGAAGTCGATGAGGGAAGCGCAAGTAATGCAACCTCTGTTGTTGAAGATTTTTGCAAGCATAGAGGTATGGAATTAAGCGCCTTACTTAAAGAGTATCGCTCACACCATAGCGCATATAACCTCGACGCCTTAAAATCTGATTATGTCGAGAAGTCTTCTGGTGATAAATTGAAGGATGATGTAAAATCTGATGATTGGATCGCATTGTCAAAATACATCTCACTCAAATGGGCTAAGGATTAAGTTGTAATGAAAGGAAAATTTATTTTATTTCTCTCCCTAGCGACGTTGTCGCTGGGGGCTTTTGCTGGTGAAGGTTTCAAAGAGTATTCAGTTAATGTTTTGGATATGCCGCAAACATTGCCAGTATCAAAAGTTAGCGATATGCAAAACTCACTCGCTGCGTTTGCTGAAAATGTCAAAAGTTGCATAACGACTTCTGGCGGCTGGGAAAACTTCGCAATAGAACGAAATTTCTCTTACTCAATAAATCAAACGAGCGTTGGGTGCAAGTTGGACATGTTGTTGTACAGCGGAGCCCCCTTGAGTTGCTTGTTGCCTAAACAGGTATTGAATGACCTGGCGTCGGCAATTAATGATCGAGCGGATTCTGGTGATGTAATGGGTGACTTCTCTGAGCATGAGAGACAAGTTTTTTTTGAGAGCGGTTATTGTGATTAATAAAATGTCAAAAAAACAATAGAAATATCACAGATTGCAATAATTGTGATATGATAGCTCAAGTTAACAAATTCATTTAAAAACTCAGGGAAGACCAAAGGATGAAAAAAATCGTTCTAGCGTTAAGTGCAATTGCACTTTCAGTTACAGCATCAGTAAGCGCGTCAGAAGGCACGTTGGAAGACAAGCTAACGCTTCCTGTTTCTTACGACTCTGTATTTCAAAAATCAATGCAAGACCCTAACGTATTGTTTTATTATGGCGCGACCTCATTTGAACGTGGCGACTATGATAAGTCATTAAAATGGATGCTAGAGGCTTCTCGCTACGATCATCCTGACGCGATTGAAAACGTCAAGCATATGATTAAGTATAATCAGGGTACTGCTGCGAACCGCGAAGGCGTGGTCGATTTTCTTTCTTTCTTTGCCCGAGCCCGTGGTGATGATGCTCCCGATATTTTCGCTCAAATCTACCTAGCCGATTACTACCGTGGCGACTCTTGTGTTTGGTATGCTCCTGAAGAGCGAGCTACATGCGTAATTAATTCGTCTAATGTTGCGCATGAACCCATGTCGGCAACTGATTTAGAAAAATCTTATTTTTATTTTGAAGGTGCTGCTGAACAAGGCGACCAACGCTCTAAATTCACCGCTGGGATGATGAACATCTTAGGGTTGGGCGTGCCTCGAAATGTCCCTCTTGGTTTGGATTTTTTACGCCCTATTGCTGAGAGTGGTCAATCCAATGTTGCTTACATCATTGGTAAAACTTACCAAGATGGTTATTGGATGGTGCAAGATCGTAAACAAGCCAGTGCTTGGTTTGAAAAAGCTATTTCATACACTCAACATCCAGACTCCATGCTGGAAATGGCTAAGAACTACGAATCAGGCGTTATTGGGGCTAACCAAGCTGAACGAAACGTACAAGCGGTTGCGTTGTACGAAAAAGCGTTAAGCAGTGTTTCAGCAACTATTGAAGTCAAGGCTGAAGCTGCATTTCGACTAGGTCTTGTGTATACAAACTTCACGCAATATAGAGACGAAGTGAAAGCGATTGACTATATGTCAAAGGCTGTTTCTTTATCGTCTGGCAAGCCGAATGAGTTTGGTGTCAAAGCGTTGATTTGGCTTGGCGACAAAGAAGCGTCTCAAGACTTAAGTGAAGCGGTTTCCCTGTATCATAAAGCGGAAACGATGCTGGAAACACTTCCTCTTAATGTTAAGCAGCGACAAGCGACCGTTTGGCAGAAAATCGCTAATGCACACGCGACAGGCCAAAAAGGTAATTTAGAAAAGAGTCAGCGTGATTACGCTTTCTTTATGAACAAGTATCATCGTGTTATGTCTAAAACCTACGTTCCATCGAAAGACGCGGATTCGTATGTTGGTTTCTCTGCATTTTCATTTCCCGGTTAATAACCATGAAACAAAAAAAGCGACTTTAAGTCGCTTTTTTTATATATAACGCATTATTCTGATAGAATAACCTAAAAGACACTGAATGGAACTCTCATGTTAAACCAGAACTCCGCCTTAAACTTCCTTTACTACTTGCAATCACTTGTGGCCGATAACCAACTGACAATTGATACTGAGGTTAATCCTCGTGTTCTTTATGTTGGTAACGATGGGTCGCTGGATTTCTTATATGGTAGAGATGACAACAACGAACCTTATATAGGTATACCTAGCGGCATGATGCCCTGGTTTGTTCACGTTGACTGGATGGGTGTGGCCATCTGTCGCAAAAAAGGTTACCTGTTTTTAGAAGCAAAAGATTCGACCTCCCAGATGCTTCATATGGCTCTAGGGTTAAAGGTTAGGAAGGAAAGGCTAGATTACATTTGCTTAAAGGGGGTTGAAGTTCCTGAAGAGTTACGTCTTAGCTTTCGTGTTTTCCAAATTGACCCTGATTCCCCAAAGCAAGCCATTTTCAGTGACAAAAAAGTTATGTCCAATCTTTATATCAGAGAGATAGAAGACGTTTCTGAGTTAGGCACGGAACTCGAAGCGGAAGACGCGATGGGGTTATTTGAAAAAAGTGGCCTCGACTCAGGTTTTACTTCGATCAAGTTGGGGTAATGATATGCCAGTTAAATCTTCAATCAAGCCGATGGGTGTTCAGCGCAAAAAAGTGGAAGTAGATATTTATCCCTTTGACTATAAGGAGCGCATTTTATCCCAAGATTTAGTGGAAGGGGCCGCGACTTCTTATTTGGTTAATGTGTTCTTGAGGGACATGTTTCCTGAGCCTAAAGGAAAGAATGCATTATTTAGTTGGAATGATCTGACTAGGAACCATGCAATAACATTTTTATCTGCATTTCACACTCTGAATTCATTAAGCAATAAAGATACAGTGGTGACAAATCAGCCCTATGTCAATATTGGTGATATGGATATTGCAAAACGGGTTGAAAGAAGCGGAATAATGACGCCGAAAGATATCCAGAAACGCTATCCAGTCGTCTCTTCGCCATTAAGGAAAAAATAATTTTCAAAAAAACGTATATTTCGTTTTTTTGATATAGAATCTCTTTCGTAACGGTACACATAATACAAGGAGATGATTATCATGTTACGTAATAAATTGTTATCAAGTGCGGTAAAAGGGATTTTTGCATTAGCTTTTATTGGCACGAGTAGCGCAACAATGGCTGCTGATAGAATTCTTAAATCGCAGGGCGAGTATTACGGCGAAGCACTTCCATTTTGGAAAGAAGTTGCGCTGTTTGTTTGTTTTATTGCCGGTCTTATGGCGATTCTGTTTGGTGGTTGGCAATTTCTTAAGAAGTATGTGTTGGCTAAGTCTGATCATGATAAGTCTTTCACCATCGGTGAAATGATCGCTGCGATGGTGGTTGGCGGTCTTGTCGCATTTCCGTCAGGCGCGATGCTTTTTGGTCAAGATTTAGCTGTAGGTACGGGTACTGTACAGAAAGTGGACGCTGCGGATTTTGATCTTGAAGAATAAAACAATTAACTAAACGGGATGGTTATGCGCAACATGGATGTTGCATTCAAACAACTAAGGAACCTAGCTATCTTGCTGGGTTTCTTTGTTTTTCTCGTGCCGGGGTGGTCGGCAAGTGCTTATGCTAGTTATGATGTGGTTATTCCGTCGGAAAGGACGAAAACATACTGTATCATCACCGGTTGTGATAATCAGGTCTTTTATCGTTATTTTTATGACAAAAAGGCTAGATTTTGTGCGGCAAAAAACAGCATTGAAAAAAACAGACGACAGAATGCTATGCGTCGTTATATGACGAATGCTGCGCGCGCAGCAAAAGTGCCAGCCTCTGTGGGGTTGATACCCATGCTTGAATCTTCCTATTCATTGGGGGATCAAGAAAAAAACTTTACACAGAAAGCAGCCGGACCTTGGCAGTTCTTGCCGGCGACGGCAAGAGATATGGGGTTGGTCGTTGATAAACATAAAGACGAACGTTTTGATTTACAAAAATCAACAGCAGCAGGCATTAAATATATAAAATGGTTATCGAAAAGGTTTGATAACAATCATAATTTAGCTGTGCTATCATATCACGCGGGGATTGGCAGGGTAGAGAAACTTGTGGATTTTTACGGAACCTCAAATGCGTGGTTTATATCTCAACTCATTAGCGAAAATCACCCTGACAAAAATTATCTAAACAAATACCATAGCTATGGATTGGTTTTGTCAAACAGTGGATGTGGAGAACTTTAAGATGGCCAAAAAAATACTGCCTTTCGTTGTGGCGATGTCACTGTCTTCAATGGTTAGCGCTCAGGTTGCTGATGAACCTACGTACGATTGTACAGCCGAAGAAACCCAACTTTACATTGAACAAGTATCTCGCAATTTGTTTGCCCCTTCGCCTATATCCTCGCCGACAGCCTTTGGCGTAGCCTACGTTGATGCCGCGGAGGCGAAAGCCGCAGCAGGGGACTCAGAAGCATCTTCTTGCGCTTCGATTTTTACTGATGGTGGATTGGAAGATGGATGGAAAGAAATCACAAAAGCCATTAGTGAATTTGATTTAGGGTACGATTTTTCAGGATTAAACGCCGCAGCCCTTAAGGCGCTTTTAGAAAAAGCTAAAGAAAAAGCGCAAGAAGAATTTACCAAAGCGCTTGATGCGCTGGGTGAGGATATTTGTAATATGATATCTACAGATGCTCTTGAGGGGATGTTGCTTGACGCTGTTAACGCCAAGTACGGAATGAACGCTCAGAACTTACGTATGGCTGATTTTGCGGATGAAATTACAGATGATGTTATGGCGAGTTCGGATGATGATGTCCTAATGCTACTAAGCGAAGATAAGCTAAAGAGAGAGGTTTCTAGTGAGAGCCGAAGTAAGATGCGAGAGATTCGGAAAGATCTTTGGAATAAGCTTTAATTGAAATAAAACAATTATTCTTTTTTGTGTAAAAGCATGATAATATTATAGGGTATTAACAATAAAAAGGTTAAACCCTAGTGCCAATTCCTGCGTTTTTTTATTCTGACTCTTCATTAGCTTATGGCAATGACACCCCGAAGTATTTTTTAACAGAAGCAAAAGCCAAGGGCTACCAACAAGCTTGCATTGTTGACTTCAACACCACTGCGTCATCAATTAATCACATAGATTCGGCAGCCGCTTTAGATATGAGTCCTGTTGTTGGTTTGACTGCATCCGTCTGCTGCCCTAAACGTGATAGGGATTTGTGGCGTCAGAAAAATTACAAAAAATGCAAGCAGCTCTTTAGTATCATATCCTCCACAGATGAAAAACACTTCGATTATGACATAGTAGTTAGTTTGTCAGAGGCGCTAAAAGGCGGAATAAATTCAAAAGTCAAGCTAGCGAAAGCTAAAGAGGAAGTGGCACGTCTTTTGGGCGACTTAACGCCTCTGGTTTTCGAAAAAGAAAACTTACAAAAAATTAAAAAAATGCTTAAGCATATAGATAAAACCCTGCCGATTGGCAGTCTTACTTTTGTTGCAAAAAATGAAACTGGATATAAAAGTATCCTGTATCTTAACTCTGCAATTGGGAAGAGAAAAAGTGACAACATCAAGCAAGGTGAAGATGAACCGGTCGCTTTAACGTTGCGAGACATTGAAGAATACGCAAAAGATGTTTTTATTGTTGATAGCTTCCAAAAAGGATCTTACTTGGAGCCTTTTTCATCGGATCCAGACGCTTTAATGTCACTGCCTTATTTTGATATTATTGATGTATTGGGGGTGCCTTTTAATAATGCAAAGGCGCTTGTCTCTTTGGCGGCAAAGACCACTAAGATTTTCGCGCCATTTCCTCAGTTTAATTTGAGTAAAAAAGAAGATTATAATGCTTATTGCGTTAAAATTGCCGTCCATACCAAAATAGGCATCAATAGCTTCAACTTTGAAAAACCAAGTTTCGATTGTGCACTTGTCTCTCAGGATAAAGTTAATGCGTTTTACACCCAAAACTTAGACTTTTTGGGTGTGAATTATGATGCGGGGTTTTGGGATGAATTAGGCGGAACCCCCGTAACGTTGGGTGAAATTCATCTTCCTAACTTTGATATGCCAATACAGAAAGTCGTGAGTTACGCTTTTGCAAAAGAGCAATATGAAGGACCCGACTTTAATACCAACGAAGAGGCTCTTGCAGCTTTTGAGGCATGGATTGAACCTTCGATGCCAGAAAAAATGACGCTCAGCAAATACCGACAAAAAAGACTCAATGATTTTTGTCTGCACTCACTCGCATGTGAGGGGATGGAGAAGCGACTAATAGAAAATTTTGGTGAAGATGCGGAGCTGCATAGAGAAAGTTACAAAACCCGCCTAGAAAGCGAGTTTGAAGTTATCGAAAGCATGGGGTTTTCCGGCTATTTTTTAATAGAATTTGAGAGTGTTGAATTCGCTAGAAACAATGATATTCCTGTCGCGCCAGGCAGAGGTAGTGCCGCCGGTTCTTTTATTGTTTATTGTATCGAGGTTACAGATGTAGACCCCATAAAATATGATCTTCAATTTGAGCGTTTCTTGAACCCTGAAAGAGTATCTATGCCCGATATAGACACTGATTTTGGTGAAGGTAGAGATAAGGTACTTAAGTTCATCAGTGAAAAGTATCAGCAGCCAGGCGTCAAATGGCCTTCATCAAGCCAAATAGCGAACATCAATCGTTACCAGCTAAAATCATCAATCGCGGCTGTCAGGGGCGCGTACGGGCTATCTATGCGTTTCGACGCAGATTTAAAGAAGTTGATTTTAGATGCTGAAAACGAGCTGGGTATAACAGAACCGAAAAGTATTTCTTGGGATGAGTTGCTTGGTTTGGATTTTGTAAAGAGTCGAATGAACAGAGAGCCGATGCTAGCGAAAGTCCTTTTGATGTCTAGAAGCTTAACCGGTAAAACGCAATCGTATGGTGTGCATGCAGGTGGTGTTGTTATATCCCCTACGACTATTTGTGATTTCTCGGCAGTTTGGAGTGACGACAAAGGTAACTTTTTCTGTTTGTACGATAAAGACAACATAGAACGAGCGGGATTAATCAAATTTGATTTCCTTGGCCTTAAAACGTTAAATGTGACACAGGAAGCCGTTCGGCAAATCAAAGAAAACCATGGTATTGATGTCAATTTAAGAAGAATCGATTTTGACGATCCCGCCGTTTACGGCTTAATATCTCAACAAGTGTTATGCGATATTTTTCAACTTGGGAGCAAAGGCATTAGGCAGCTAGTGGGTAGCCTAAAGCCAAGTAACATGGAAGAATTGGCTGTGCTTAGTGCGTTGTTTAGGCCAGGAGCGCTGCAAAGCGAGATGGACAAGGACTATATTGCCGTGAAGAACGGCATGAGACCCGCCGCATATGATCACCCCGCCTTAGAATCAGTTACTAATGTCACTTTTGGGTGCATTGTTTATCAAGAACAGGTGATGAGTATCGTAAGAGCGCTTGCCAATTATTCACTAGGTGAAGCAGATCTGTTACGACGCGCGATGGGGAAAAAGAAAATCGCGGAAATGACGCGACAAAGAAATGTTTACTCAAAGAGGGCGTTAGAGTATTGGCGTGATCACTATTTAAAAATTGGAGAGGGGCAAATGTTTGATTTCCCTTTGGATGTTAATTTTAACGACGCCAAAGATGAAATGAGACGCCTTGGCATTGAAGACTGCCTTGATAAAGACGGCTTCATATCCGACTCGGATGATTTTTTGAAAGCTATGAAGATTTTGCTCAAAATGAGTGATGGTGATTTAGAGACGCTGAAAAACAGAACCGGTGATTATAGTTATGTTGTTAAGCTCTTTAAAGAGCATTATCAAGGGGCTATTGATTTTTCTGTAACGTCATCAATGGAGGGGGACGCTAGGCAAAAAGAAATGAGTATTCGTGTTTATTACGCACTTTCTCAATATGTGCGGTTTAATCAAATATTCAATAAAGTTGAAAAATTTGCCGGTTATGGATTCAATAAAAGTCATGCTGTCGCCTACTCGCTTGTTACTTATATGACGGCTTGGCTAAAAACGTATTACCCAGCAGAATTTTACGCAGCTTCTATGACATTTATGAAGCGCGATGCTATTCATGAGTCGGTTATCGAAGCATCTCAAAAAATGGGAGTTCAAGTTTTACCTCCTGATATTAACTTGAGCCGGGAAAGATTCCGTGCAGAAAGCGCTCGAAAAGTGCGTTATGGTTTTGCTAAGTTATCCGAAATGGGCTCAGCAGCCGGGACTATTATTAAAGAAAGAGAAGCGGGTGGGGATTATCTCGGCATTTATGATTTTATTCATCGAATGGATAAGCACGCCGCAAAGCCGTCAGCCTCAGCATTTGTTTCAATTGCGGTCTCGGGTGGATTTGATAAATTTATTCCTAAACGAATTCAAAGAGATCCTGATACCAATGGGCGGCAGTATAATGTGTGGCTCAGAGACCGTCTATACAACGGTAAGGCGTTCAAGGAAAAGGAAGCGCCATCGTTTCTTCATAACATGGTAGATGACATGTCGGAACATGAGTTTGCTGCTTATTTGACTGTTTCGGCTGGCATTACCTATTCCAAGAAAATACAATACAATGCTAGCGAGGCGATGAAAAAAGAAATAAAGCAGGAGTTTGTTCGAATCTTGCATTCTTTTAATTTCCTTTGTTCGAGTGATGATTTAGGTGTCGTAAACCCAGAGTTAATGTCTAACTTTAAAGGGGTATCAAGAACTAAATTCTTAAATACCCTTCTAGACTCTCCAAGAATTGGATTAGATGAGCTTGAATGTATCGTCTCTGATCAGGAAAGTGATTTAGAAGATGAATCTTCGCGCCCTATCTCTATTGGGAGCTTGGCCGCACCATTGCTAAGTCAGTTGTTTCCTTTTTATAAAGGGGAAGTTCTAGAGTGCTCTCCGCTCAATCTTTACATTATATGTGGCGAGGTGGATTCGATAGATGAAGAAGCCTTAGAGAATGATGTCAGAGCGTTTGAGGAAAAATTTATAGAATTTTTGTGGGAGCAGCATGGAGAAGAGTTCACACAACTCTTGTTTGCGGGTTTTGTTGGTAGGATGAATGTGACTTACTCCAAAATCAGTGATGTAGGAGATGACGATTACATTGAAGACGCTAAGAATAGACTTGGAGAGGATGCCGAGCATCATCCAGCAATCCGTGTGTCTAAAGAGTTATTGAACAGGCTTAAAACGCCGTTTGAAAAACACTTTTTATTGGTTTTGGATGTTATTGTCTCAAATCATAATTTTTTATACGAAAATTTATGGTCGCAGCATTTGAAAGATGTTCTTGACCAGCCTGTAGCTGATACATTGAATAAAGAACGAGATGCCTGTGGGTTTTATCTAACATCAACACCAATTAAGGTTTTGAAAATCGCAGCGCGTGTAGAGCGAGAGCCCCCTGGTCACTTGATAGATGGTTGCCCGGTTAAAGTCAGTATGATTGATGGGAGCCATGACGGCCAGAAAGTGACAACTTATGGCGTTGTTAGAAATATATTCCTAACTACCGTAAAAAACGAAATGAGTGATAGTTACGGTGAAAAAATGATGTTCTTTGACTTGGAAGATGGCGCTGATAAATTGTCCTGTATGATAATAGGTAACAAGGCGGTTCAAGTGCTTCATCAAAAAGTAGTTAGTGATGGTGTTGTGTGCATGATTTGTGGCAAGGTGTCAATGAACGATAGGGGGATTTCAATGAAACCTGCCGTTTTGAAAAGGTACCACCCTGTCGAAGATGATAAATTGCATAAAGTACCTAGGCCGAAGTAGTTATTTAACTAAATTTGTGACGAATAAAAAAACTTGTGATATGATTAGGGTAACGGATTAAAGCCAACGCCCTAAAAGGAGTTTTACGTGCAAAAAATCAGCACACTCGTCGCCTTATTATCAATTACCTTTGCAAGTTCTAGTGTTTATGCTCAGAATAATATTCAAAGTGATGTAAAAGACCCAATGCGAATCGTTATCCAAAAAGAGGTTTCTGCCTCAATGGTTAAACGTATTGTGTCAGCGCCCGATGAAGAAACGAGATTGAAAGGGTTGGATGGGCTTATCCAAAATTACGGACCATGGGTTACGCTAAATAATAATGATGAGATATTTAGGATGTATATTACCTCTTATCTTATCCAAACAGGGCATGATTCTGAGGCGGCATGGCTTGTTCAAACCGGCGCGGCAGAGCCTTGGATGACTTACCGCTTTGGCGATGGGGTTGCTAATGATTTTATCTTGGCGGCCAGCTCAGGAGCCTCGAAGTATATCGAAGCTATTTTAGAAAAATCGCCGGAACGCGTTAACACCCCTTTAGTCATTACCCTTGATGGACAAAAAGCATTACCATTGGCAATACTTGCATCCAAAGATTATGAAAATGTCGAAGAATACGACAACCTCCTTCTTTTACTATTAAAAAGCGGTGCTAATCCACATCAAAAAATGGATAGTGGCGTGTCTCCCATGATCATCGCGAGTAGTGGAAATAATTCTTCTTTTGTTAGCGTTACTCAGTCGTTCTTGGATGGTCAATTATCCACCCCAAAGGGTATGTTCTCTAATACTGCGTTAACGGCTGACGAAATGCTTGAAATGCAAGCTATAGCCGATGCTTGGATTGAAAAGCCAGACGATGAAAAGAACTCTTATGACTATGACAAGTTGTACAATTTATGGATAAAAATGATCATAAAGGGATACAACTTACCTGCCGACTTGATGTATTCAGAGTTGAAAAACCGAGAGCAGTTTGACATTAATGCCAAAAGTATTGGTGGCGTATCTCCTTTAATGGCGGTGTCTTTATCGTCATCTTATGGTGGTAATGTTGAGTACGGCAAGTTGCTTATTGATAGAGGTGCAGATCCTACGGTTCTTGTTGATGTTAATATCGGCGAAAACGACATTATAAAAGTTAATTTGATTCAATTGGCTTTGCGTAATGACAGTTACAAAGTTGTGGCTCTTTACATCGTAAACAATGTGAATTTCTCAACGCTTCCTGATGAGCCTAATGCCTTAATATTAACGCAAGCAATAGAGCAAAAAGCTTATAAATCTGCGGCGGTAATTAAAGAAGCTCTTCGTGAGTTTATTGAAAAAAGCGGTTTGGCTAATTAGGTACCTATTGTGGCTAGAGAAACGTCAAATAAGATCTATTACCGAAAGGTCTTCGACAACACCAAGCGTTGTTTGAGGGAAGCCAAAGCAAAAATGCATCCCTCAGCGTCTCATACCATGCGACTTGGAGACCCCACGACCAATGATAAAGTCGAGGTTATGGAAATAGAGCATGCCATTCGTTGGTGTGTGTCATTTCATCTCGGTGAATGGTCTCAGGGGACGTGGCGAATGATGCGTTCATCGTACAAGATGCTATTGGAAAAGTTGAAGTCAAAAAACCGAATTACCGAAGATAAATATAATGAACTTGTTGAGATTATGGCAAATGCCAAAGGGTTAAGCCGCAAAGAGCGAGCCGGAAATAAAAAAACAAGCTCTCGTCGCAAGAAAAATATTAAGCCTGAAGATATTGAGAAAATCGAGGCTTACTTAAGCGAAAATCAAAGAGTCTGGGGCCAGGCGTTGGTGATTTGGCTTTGGGCGGCTATCGGGACCGGCTTAAGACCGAATGAATGGCAAACTGCGAGATGGGAAAAAGAAGGCCCGGACAAGTTTGTATTATCTTCTGATAATTTCAAGCATAATGAATCTCGGTCTTATGCGCCCCGCAGAGAAATTGATGTAACGTCGTTGCCTGAACATATTCTTCATGCAGTTAAGCAACAAATGTTTGTTGTTCATGGCGATGAAGGTATGATCAAATCCGGCATGGCTGAGCAACATTATAAGGGCTGCTCGGCTTTGCTATTGTCGCTAAACAAAAAACTTTGGCCACGCAGAAAAGCAAATATCAATCTTTACACCGGGCGTCATCAATTTTCGTCAAATGCAAAAGCGGATCCTAATGTTAGTGATGTGCAGCGTGCCGCACTTATGGGGCACAAAACGACCAGAACGTCTCGTGAGCGCTATGGGAGAACCACCTCTGGAAGTGCAGGATTAACACCCACAGTAGGAAATGACGCCGTTCTTGATTTGATTAAATCGCCAGATTTCAATGGGGCACCACAGCAACAAAAGGTCCCAGGCGCGTCGGGCAAGAAGTAAAATAGTGCGTTTATTAGTTTTATTTTTATTTTTGGCTCATATTCTAGAAAAATCGTTTAGAATAATGACAATTACTACAGCCGACTGGCAGCAGGAGCTTTACTCGTGACACGGAAGACACAGATACTTAAAATCGGCATGGCGCTGACCCTATCATTTTCTCTCCTTGGGAATGCTCATGCGGCTCGTGAAAAAGAAGAGACTCCACCACCTACTGTCTATACAGAGCGCGCCAAAAACATGCTTGACTCACTTGTCGCTGAAGATTTAATTGGCGATATCATGATGCTTTCCGAGAAAGAGAGAGAAGACCTTCTGCGTTCTTTGAGAGAGAAGGATGATTTGGTGTATTCACCATATGAAGGGTTGAGCGAAGATAATGCCCCCCTTAAGGTGGATATGGTGCATGACCGAAAGTTGGATATTAATCTAGGCCATACTTATAATACCACGCTGACGTTTAAAGACACTTTAGGGAACCCTTGGTCTTTTCAGATACTGTCTGATGTGTCGAATGAAGATGTGGTTTCTGTTGACAAAATTGCGCCTCACATTTTAAATATTAGACCACAAAAAAAAGCTGGTAAAACAAACATACCCATTTTGCTGAAAGGGAAATTTTCGCCTTTGATGTTGGTTTTTGATATTAGTGACAATGTGGTTCAAATGAATGTGGATATTCAAGTGGAAGGTATGGGTGATTCCATGCTCTCTCAGAAAGCCCAGTCTAAATCTGCTTATACCAGTGGCTATGCAGTCCCCCCAAAAATAACAGAAGATCCAGCCAAAGAGCTGATGTTGTTGTTTATTACTCCTGATGGTTATGAAAAAAGAGATTTGGTTAATGAATACGGTGAAGAAGTTGACTATAGGGACTATGTTGCGTGGACAAAAGATGATAAACTTTACATTATAACGCCGCATGATTCTTTTCATCCTGCGCCACAAGATATTTCGCGGTCGCCAGATGGTCAGTCACTTCTTTTTGAATATGACTTAGTGCCTTTGGTTACGATGCACCAAGGAAATAAAACCATCATGCTGTATGTGAAGTAACGATAAGGAAATCGTAATAATGTTAGATAAGAAAAAAGGTTTCAATCTTTCCTCTAAAACGCTCAGAAACATAGGTATTCTTGCAGTTATATTCCTAGTGGTAATAGGAGGGTATTTATTCATTAATCGTGATAGGGGTGTTATTAAAGCCCCAGATAGCAGCGTTGCAGGAGCCGGTGCGGTACAAGTAAAATCTACAGCATTTGATGGTGAAAAAATAAACGTAGATGATCCACAAGCTTTAAGGGCTTATTGTGACGATCTATTTCAAAATAGCCAATCATCAGGTAACCAAATAAGAGATCTCTGCGTTCTTAATGATATCGTAAGGGAATTCCTACCTACTTTATCTAACGAACAAATTGAAGATCTTGCTTCCAATCAACCTACCTGCTTGCAGACAGGTTATGATTCCGAGGGGTTCAACTGCTTTACTGGTATGGACCAGAATAATTGCTCGAAAGAAGGGTTGGACAACGAGGGGAACATCTGTAATCCAGAAATCGCCAGGATACAGCCTGTAGAAGTAACTAGCTTCGAGTTCGATGAAGCAAAAATCTGTAGCATTGTGAGTGGATGTCAAGCTGAATCAGAATTTGATGAAAATGGCATGAATCGTTTTGGTTGTAATAGGGAAGGTCGCCGTGAAGATGGGACTATGTGCCCTGCTGAATACATCACTCGCATATATGGCGATGACCAACTAGATCAACTGGGGTTCACTCCTGACGGATTTAATGAATTTGGATGTGATATTCAAGGTTTGCGCGCAAATGGAGACGTTTGTCCATTGGAGCAAGTCACCCGCGTATTTGATAGAAACAATTTTGATCAATGGGGCTTTACAGAAGAAGGTTACAATAAGCACGGATGTTCTTTTGAAGGGTTAGACCGCGAAGGCAAAGCTTGTCCTATTGAAAACATCACTCGTGTCATTGACCCTAAAACAAACAGAGATCAATTTGGACTTGACCCTGACGGGTTCAATGAAGCTGGATGTGGCCTTGATGGCTACTCAAGAACTGGAAAATTGTGCGCAGTTGAAGACATGCCTCTCATTTGGGGTAAAGATGGCAAAAATCAATTTGGACTATTTAAAAATAACCGAAATGAATTTGGGTGTGGAATCGATGGGTTGGATGAAGAAGGGTTAGCTTGCGACATTACACAAGTTCCTCGTTTGTTTTCTGAAAAGACAGGAAAAGACCAATTTGGATTTTACAAAAACAACAGAAATGACGCGGGATGTGATCCTGCTGGATTAAGAGCTAATGGGACTATCTGCTCAATTGAAGATAGCTCAAAAATCATCGGTGAGAACGGCTTGGATAGCAATGGCATATCGATTGATGGATTTAATTCAAAAGGGTGCAATTTGAAAGGGTTTCGCCGTAACGGTCAGCGCTGTTCTATCAGTGAAATCCCTCGCATTATAGATCCGGTAACGGGGCTTGACCAATTTCAGTTAGATTCAGAAGGTTTTCATGTTGAAACAGGATGCAACCTAAAAGGCTTTGACCGAGAGGGAGAGCGATGCGCTATCGAAGATATCCCTCGTATTTTTGATGAAGTGACAGGGCTTGACCAATTTGGTATTTCCTCTGATAACTACAATGAGGCTGGGTGTGACCTGAATGGTTTGAATCGATTAGGTCAGGTTTGCGACCCGAGTGATATCACTCGAATCTTTGATCCCATTACAAAGTTAGATCAGTTCGGTTTAGATGAAGACGGATTTTCCCCTTTAACAAACTGCAACCTTGCAGGATTTGATAGACAGGGTGTTCGTTGTGACTTCGAGGATATTCCTAAAATCATTGGCAGCAATGGTGTTAACCAATTGGGCTTAACGAATGACGGCAGGAATGCGGCAGGATGCGATCTTAGTGGAATAAAAGAAAATGGCGACATATGCACAGAGGCTGAAAGAACTCAGCTTTATAGTGAAAGTGGAATTAGCCAGTACCACAAAAACAAAGATGGATTCTCGCGCCTTGGCATTAACGACATGCAATACAATGAATTCAACTGTAACATTGATGGATTACGCCCTGATGGCTCTATCTGTCCGTTGGACGAAATTCCTAGAGTATTTGATCCAGTTACTAAGCTTGACCAATTCGGCCTGAATGAAGACGGTTTCAATGAATTTGGATGTTCATTGGAAGGCAAGGACGTATTAGGCAATGCATGTAAGCCTGAACACATCCCGCGTATTTTTTCTAGTGAAATGAAAGATCAGTTCGGTAATCACATCAATGACCTGCCGGATGAAATTTGGATTGCTGAGCAAGCAAAGAAAGCAGGGTTAGTGCCGCTTCTTGACGAAAATGGTAACCCTGTATACAAAGACGGTAAAGCCGTTATGGTTGCTCGCGATGGGGTTTTGAGAGATAAGAATGGTGTTGCCTTCCGTGATGATAACGGGTTGGCTTTATCAGTTACACCAAATGGCGAGGTTACTAATAGCCGAGGTCAAGTATTCCCTACTTCTGCATTCAAAGATAAAGATGGCGTGTCAGTTTCGGGTGCTTTAACCCCAGGTGGAGAGATTGCCACCGGAAATAAAAGATTAATTTCTTCTGATGGAGAAGCATTAAAAGTTTATGAAGAAGATGCTTATGTTGATGAATACGGTTTTCTTGTGGATGTTTATGGTGATTACATTACCGACGAGAACGGTGAGTTATTACGCTTGGATGAAAACGGAGATGTTGTAAGCGCTTCGGGGCAAAAAGTTTCATCGCTTGCGATTAGAAACTTAGAAGGCGAAGTTATAGAGGGGCCATTCAAGACACAGAAGCCTAAATCATTAGCGAAGCTATCCTCGTTGACGTCTTCCAATGGCGAGCCTGTTTTGATTGATGGTAAACCTGCTTACGTGGATAAAAATGGAAACTTGACCGACGGCTTAGGTAATGTGCTTTTGGGTGAGGACGGTAAGCCGTTGAGCCTAAATAAAGCTGGTGATGTTGTTAATTCATCGGGTGAGAAAATAGATCCTCGACGCATTACGAGCATGGATGGGAAAAAAGTTTCTGGCCCATTTAAATCCGCGGTAAAAGCTGGTTTAAAAGTGCTTACCAATTCTGCTGGTGAAACAGTAATGGTGGATGGACGTCCTGCTTTTGTAGACGAAAACGGCGTTATTACTGATGCGCAGGGTAATGCGTTAATAGGCACTAACGGCAAGCCTTTACGTTTAAGCGATAATGGAGAAGTGGTTGACTCTAATGGACGAAGAATTAGAGCTGAGCGTTTAAAAACAACCAGTGGTAAGGCTGTAACAGGTCAACTTCATGCTGTTGATAAAGCTTCTAGAGCAATATTGACTGACTCGCAAGGTAATCCTGTGCTTATCGATGGTAAAGCTGCTTTTGTGGATGAAGACGGTAATATACTTGATGCGCAAGGCGAATTCATGCTTGGCAAAAATGGTACGCCGCTAAAATTAAACAAAAATGGTGACGTGGTTGATTTTGATGGCACCGAGGTTAACGCCCAAGCGACTGAAATTGCCTCTGACAGAATAACTAATATAGACGGTAAAAAAGTAAGTGGTCCATTGAAGGCAGCGGTTAAACCTGGTCTCAAAGTGTTAACTAACGCCGTTGGTGATGCAGTGATGATTGATGGACGCCCAGCTTATGTCGATGAAAATGGCATTGTAACTGACGCGAATGGAAATTTTTTGCGCGGTACTGATGGGAAGCCATTACGCCTAAACGAAAACGGCGATGTGGTTGACTCAAAAGGCAATAAGATTAGAGCCTCTCGAATGAAAGATATCAATGGCGAGTCATTTTCTGGGAAAGTGGGCGTGACTGATTTGAAAGCTGAATCGATGCTAACCGATAAAGATGGAAACCCTATACTTGTTGATGGAAAATTGGCATTTTTAGATAAAGATGGGAATGTTATTGATGCAAATGGGCAATTGATAAGAGGTGCTGACGGCAAACCTTTACAGTTGGACTCTAATGGTGATCTTGTAGATTCATTAGGGCGGAAAATCAGCGCAGAACGTATCACAGACGCTAGTGGTGATATCTTTACAGGCGAATTAAAGGAATCGACTATTCCTTCCAACAAAATTCTAACAGACGCTGAGGGTAATCCTATCTTTGTTGATGGAAAGCCAGCTTTTCTGGACGAAAATGGAAATGTTGTTGGCGCTGATGGGAAGGAGATTCGTGGAGCTGACGGAAAACCTTTACAACTTAATAAAGATGGTAAGATTGTTGATTCATTAGGGCAACGAATTGACGCTTCGCGTATCACTAAACCCAATGGCGACGCTTACGTTGGAACTTTTGATGCTGTAGACATTGCAGCCAAATCCGTGTTGACGGATGCCGAAGGAAACCCTGTTTTTGTTGATGGGAAAGTCGCATTTTTAGATGAGAATGGGAACGTAGTTGATGAAAAAGGCGCGCTACTAAGAGGCGCAGATGGGCAGCCATTACGGCTTAACAGAGCGGGTGACATTGTTGATGCATCTGGAAAAAGAATAGACGCAAATCGTTTGAGTAAAGCGAATGGCGAACCTGTAAAAGGGAAAATGCAAGGTACGGCCATCGGTGATGCGTCATTGCTAACTGATTCTCAGGGCAATCCCGTTCTTGTTGATGGCAAGCTGGCCTTTGTTGATAAAAAAGGAAATGTGCTTGATGCTAAGGGCAACATCATTAGGGGCAGTGACGGCAAGCCGTTAACGCTAAACAAAGCCGGTAAAATTGTTAGTCTTGACGGTATTGAAATAGATGCCGAGCGATTGACGTCGCTAGATGGGAAAGTTGCTAAGAAACCATTGAAGTCAAAGAACAGCTTAGAGCAAGGAATGTTAGTTGATGCAAATGGTGAGTCTGTGTTGATTGATGGCGAAATTGCATATGTCGATGAAAAGGGCTTTATCCGTGATGCCAATGGTTCATTGATGCTGGATAGTAATGGCGAACCATTAACGCTAAACGAAAACAACCAAGTTGTTGACGGCAAAGGTAAGCCTATTTCCCGTGACCGACTAACCACGCTAGATGGTGGGCGCGCATCTGGGCTGTTGAGTGTTGTACAAAGTAAATCTGATGAAAAGTTCTCTCCTCTGATAGATGAGAATGGCAACATTGCAATGCTTAACGATACTCCTGTAATGGTGAATGAAGACGGTAACCTTGTTGATGCAAATGGGGACGTTATTAGAGGCCCCAACGGTGAGCCTTTAAGACTAAACGAAGCTGGTCAGGTTGTTAATGCGTCTGGCCAAGTTATTCCTTCATCGTACTTTCAAAAAGCTGATGGAAGCAACATGGAAGGCGTTTTTGGCGAATCATCCTTGTTGACCCCAAGCCAGTTAGAGGCTGCCATTTTAGCTCAAAAACTGACACCAGCTCAGCGCGCTGCGCTTGAGTTGTCGGATGATGGCTACAACCCGATGGGATGCGCCCTAAATGGATTGGATAGAAATGGTAAGCTTTGTGACTTTGAAGACATCCCTAAAATTTATGACCCTGTAACAAAGCTTGACCAATTTGGCTTTACAGAAGATGGGTACAACGGTTTTGGTTGTGATATTGACGGCCTAAACCGCAATAAAGAAAAATGTGAAGACAAATTCATCACTCGCCTTCGCGATGCTGATGAATTTGACCAATTTGGTATTTCACCAAGAGGGTTGAAACGCTCCGGCTTAAATGCGAACTCTGAAAATTTACTTGGCTGCGACGCAGCAGGCGAAAACTGTTCAGAGCTAAATTCACCACTTCTTACTGATGGTGGTGGTACCAGTCAATTTGGCCAGAAAGAGAATGGGGCAGATCGACTAAACCTAGTTAATGGATTCAATGCCAAAGGGTGTAATCTAGATGGGTTGAAAGCTAGTGGTGAACGTTGCGCTATTGAAGACATCCCTATGTTTTACTCCATTGATGGTGTAAACCAATTTGGCACAAACCCTGATGGATTCAATGACAATGGATGTGGATTTGATGGTATTCGAGTAGATGGCTCTATTTGTGAACTCAATGAAATCCCGCGCATTTTTGATGGGTCGTTGTATGATCAGTTTAACCTTAACAGCGAAGGCAGAAACGCTGCTGGATGTAACCTTTCAGGATTTAAGATTGATGGGTCGCGTTGTGAAATTGAAGATATTCCGCTTATGTACGATAAAAACGGAATTAATCAATTCGGCATCGGGAAAGATTCGTTTAATGCTAAAGGGTGCAATCTAAAAGGATATCGTGCAGACGGTTCGCGATGCCCTCTTTCAGATGTGACTCGAATTCTAGACCCTGAAACTGGACTTGATCAATTCAATATGGATGAAGACGGTTTCAACTCAAAAGGATGTAATCTACAAGGTCTGAGTAAAGACGGCGAGCTTTGTGCGTTTGAAGATGTTACACGCGTTTTTGATGACGCAACGGGCAAAGACCAGTTCGGTTTTTATGAGGATGGATACAATGACGCGGGATGTAATTATTACGGTCTAGATCGTAATAATGAAATCTGTAAAGCCGAAAACATTACACGCATCGTTAATGAAAAGGGTGTAGACCAATTAGGTATCGATTCTAAAACAGGATTGAATAAGTTCGGTTGTGACATCAATGGGGTTAAACCTACAGGGGAACGATGCAAACCTAGCAACCAAGTTCTCTTTGTAAATGCATCAGGTAAAGATCGTCATGGTCTCATTAATGGCATGAATGAAAACGAGTGTAGCATTGAAGGATTTAAGCCAGATGGCTCGGTTTGTAAATTCGAAGAAATCACACAAGTTGTTGATGAAGAAACAGGTAAAAACCAATGGGGATTGAATCCAGATGGAACAAATGAACACGGATGTAATCTAGATGGAATTGGCAAAGATGGTGAGCCATGCCCATTAGAAAACATTACTCACATATTTGGTGAAGATGGAAAAGACCACCTTAATTTAGACAAGAATGGCCGCAACGTTTTTGATTGCAACTTGCTTGGGTTCAAGCCTGATGGGACTCGATGCAGCCATGATGAACTAACGCGCATCAGAGGAAATTCAGGAAAAGACCAATTAGAATTTTTTGATGATGGATTTAATGAGGCTGGTGAGGATATGGAGAAGTATGACCGCTCAGGCTGCGATGTAAACAACAGAAATCGTCAAGGTGAGCTTTGTGCTAAAACCCGAGGTTTAGGTTTGGATTTAAATGATGGTACTTACATTGCAGAAAGAAAAGCTAAATTGGCTACGTGGTTGGCGGCAGTTAGCCAAGATATGGCATACCAACAACCCGTTAAAGGTAATGGTTATAGCGACGTTGCAGACACGAGCGGAGTCGCATCAACCTCGAATCAACCTCAGCAAATTGCTTCTGTAAATGGGAGAACGCCAATATCAGGTACGCCGATAAATATAGGCAATTCGGATGACGTTCAGGAAAAAACTAAAGAAGGTTTAATGGAAGATGTTCGTATCCCTATGGCTTATATGACCCAGGTTAATGTGACAACGCCTGTAAACAGTGACTACACAAATACTGTATATGCCAAAATCACGCTGGGTGAGTTGGCGGGAGCTGTTTTGGTGGGTAAACCTGTAGTGCCTTACATTGAAGATCCTGTTATGCCTAGAGATAAATTCTATTATGAATTCACCTCGATGATCTACGAAAGACAGACGATACCCATTAATGCCATCTCTATCAATCCGTATAATGATTCAAGTATGGTTGATGCGGATGATGTTAATTACCATAGATTTCAGCGTTATTTCGGATTGGTCGTAGCCTCGGCAGTTGAAGCCTTGGATGCAACTTATCTGGACAATGAAGTTGAAAGTGATTTGACTGCTCAATCTGAATTGTTAAACACGCTGTCTGGTTCAACAGTTCTGTATGGTGAAAACTCTAGAGATTTGCTGCAAACTAATTTACAAACAGCTACATCTCACATTTCAGATTTAGCACAGCAGCAATTTACCAGAAGACCAACGATAACCAGCGGTCCGGGTCTTACGTTAATTGTATTTAGAGCAGCCAACACTGATCCTCGCATTCCTTATGTGATGGTAGGTGTTAATCATTAATAAAAAGAGGGGGTATTTTCATGCTCCCTCTTTTACTAATGTAATATTGGTGATAATATTCGTTTAGCATAGGGTAAAATAACACTCTATGTATTTCGCTATAACGCGTAAATAAATTTAAGGATAGTGGGTTATGCACGGAAGCAATGATAAGTCTGATGATATCTTGGACAAGGCGCTAGAAGATATCGTGAATGAAGAAGAAAGCAAAGCGCCTGAACAAGACATGAACTCCGCAGAGGATGAATGGCTTGATGGAATCTTTGAAGAAGAGCATGACGCCACGCCTTCAAGCGAAAAAAAAGAAACCATTCCTTCCGACAATGCTCCTACAATTTCTCTAGAAGATGAAATGTTTGCCGGCAATGGCGATGTTGACTCTATGCTCGATGCCTCGGGGGAAATTGCTGAGGTTGAAAAGCAAATTTCACCAGATACCCCAAAAAGCGAAGAAGCATCATCCATGGATGAAATTGGCGAAGACATTTCAGGTGGACTTGATGACTTTCTCGACGGTGAAAACACGACAGACACTAACGACGATATCGATGCAATGTTGGATGACGAGCCGACTGTAGACCCTGTTAGCGACGATTTAGACGGTGATGACGATATCGATGCAATGTTGGACGATGAGCCGACTGTAGACCCTGACGGCGACATCGATGCGCTGCTTGGTGAAGATGAGCCAGCAGCCGATGTGGATGACTTATTGGATGATGATGTCGACAGTCTTTTTGACGAAGAACCAACATCCGATGTTACGGGTGCTGATGAAGATATCCTTGATTTGGGGCTAGAAGATGAATCTGAAGGCAACTCTCAAGACGACGATATTGATGAGTTACTTGGCAATGATGACAATGGGCAGCAGGTTGAAGATGACGATATAGGTGAAGATGAAATTGATGACTTGTTAAGTGATCCCGAGCCAGCGACTGATAATTATGAGCACGAAGAAGAAAGCGACATTGACGACCTTCTTAGTGGTTTTAATGAAGAAACTTTTTATGATGCAGATGATGCAGATGATGCAGATGATGCAAGTGAAAACCCAAATGATAGCGCCCCTCAATTAAAAGGCGCGGATGATTTAGACCGCATTGTTAGTTCGGCAGAGTCGGAAGAAAAATCGGTCCCCGAAGATACTGACAAGTCAGACGTTATTGCGAAATCCAAGGATGAGGATGAAGAAGTGAAAAAAGGAAAATTTGGTTTGGCTGGTGGCATTGCTTTGGTTTTGCTAGCCGGGGCCGCAGGTATAGCGGGAGGGTCATTTGGGCCTTCTCTTCTGTCGAGTGCGGGTATCGATGTTGAACATGGCGGCTCAAATGAAGAAACCGTTTTGTTGCAGCGAGACGTAAGAGAGCTAAAAAAACAAGTTCTTGATTTAGAGGGGCAGTTAGCAGTAGTGGAAGGCAACTCAAACGCCGTCGTTTCCTTAACCTCCTCTGTTAGCAAAATTCAGAAAACACAAATGGCTTTCTCTTCTCAACAGGACTCAATGAATCAAGAGCTTGACAAGATGAACAGCGGGATGGATGACTTCCAAAACGAAGTTGTTAAGCGAATTGAATCCTTGCTTGATCTTGTGGGTAGTGCTTCTATCGATCAAGACGTTGTGAGTAGCGAAATTAGAGAAACAGTGCTTCGTGAAGTCGTTCAGTTAATTGAAGACGGCGGATTTAACGGAATGGACAAAAAAGTATTAGATGCGCTTAAAGAGTTTGAAAGCACATCGATGCGTCTTTCTCAAGTGGAAGATTGGTTGAAAGGGGTACGTAACCTAACAACTATGAATAGCGCCGAGCAGGATTATTTGTCGAGTCGTTTAAGTAAGGTTGAGTCAGCCATAAAGAATGGCAGTAGTACGCCGACATACGAAGCTCAGCAAGTTGAGGTGAAGCAAGCTCCTCCCGTAATAAAACCGGTTGAAGTGTATGTTGACACGCAATCTCAAGTTAAAACCAAAAATAAACTTGCTGACGAACAGGTCAAAAACGAACCCGTAAAACCCGCAAAGCAATATGTTTTAGGTGTGCATGAAATTAGCACAAACAACTACACAATCTACCTTCAAGAAGAGGGCGCGAGCGGTAACGCATTTAAACCCTACACTTTCAGCAGCGGCTCAGTATCTATCGTGCCTGGTTATGGAAGAATCACTGGCGTGAGAAAATCTCATGATCCGTCTAAAATGATTGATGATGTTGTGGATACCGAGAGTGGTGTGATCACAGGTAAGCCTAGAGGCTAAGGAAATTCTGACATGCGTTTTTTGTTGTTGTCAGCATTGTTAATGCTTGCCCCTTTTGGGGCCTTTGCCCAAACTACATCGAGTACAGACGCCTCTAATCAGGCGTCCTATTTTTCGTCCGTAATAGAGATTTTTTTTAATGTAGGTCTAAACCTTGGGATACTTCTTTCTCTTGTGCTTTTAGTCCTTATTTCTTGGTCTTATTTGATGGGGTTACTAAACCCCAACAAAGTTTCTCAACAAAATCGGACGCTAGTGACTTTGCCAAAGTATATTGGCGGTGTTGTGGTAGTGTCGTTTCTGTATGCGCCCTTAAATGCAATCGTCGCTTTCAATGACCTCACAGGATTAGTTAACGAATCGCAAAATCGTACACTTTGTCTTTTGGTAGATGTGACAGCAACAAATTTAAAATCTGATTGGCAGGGCGATGCTGACACCTGCTTGTCAAAGATTAAGTCTCAAGTTAGTTCGTTAGCAAGCTATACATCGGAAGATGCAATTGAATTTTCAAGGCTTGATGTGTGGGGTGGACTAGTCCAATTAACATCATTGTTTTTCTTTATTGGCGCAGCCGTTCAGTTGTGGATGAAGCTTTATGGCATCCGTGAAGTTAAAATGAGTTACATGGCTTGCATTATTGCATTAATATTCTCTTCGGCCGGTATGGCTATATTCAATGTAGTGGATTACATTGAGGATATTCGAGAAGGAGCAAATGAAATTGTTGGGGATTAGTAAATTATTAAAAAAAAATGAAGTTGCCGAGGTTGATGTTGAAGCGGAACAAAAAGAAATAAAGCTTGCTCCGCCAGATATCAGTTTGGGTATATCTCCGCGCCAAGTGGAACCCGTAAAAGAAATCGATGAACTTTTACTCTCACGATTTTCCGAAAAAGGGTTATGCAAATGCGATGCTTGTGGTGTGACTATCAACAAAGATATGAGGCATAGTTTAGAAAGCAAGGGTAATTGGTACAATGTCTGTTCCATGTGCTATTACCCCACGCACCTTGATAAAATACCCTCTTTTGAAGAAGGGCATATTATCTGCTTTCCTGAAATGAGCCAACCAAGGTTAAATGCATTTATTCGTGGTTTGTGGGTTGTTCAATTTTTTGCCAACTCTGATCCAAATAACCAAGAAATGCTTGATGTCGCTGATACGCTCAGCGATATGGATAGAATATTCGAGCACATTACAAAAGTCACGGCCAACTTCATGAAAGCTCCGACTGACACCGGCATATTGGCATCTACGTTATTTCTATTGCAAGAAGAAGAATACGCCCAAAAACACAAATATTTTGGGAGTTTTCGCTGGATGCCGCCTAGGGAGATTTTCGAGAAGGAAATTGTATTTTGGGCTCAGCAAGATTACGGGGCGCTGCATCATGAACAAATATCTGGCAATATAACAAAGTTTATGAAACAATATACTCCTCAATTTAGAATAAAAGAGTAAGCTCTAGATGACAAAATCAAACACATTAGAGTCTGTTTCCGACGTGCTAAATCGTCCTTTTCCAAGCGCTGATGAAATACAAACTTCAAGTCCTGATGGTAGTAAACTTTGGCTTGAGGCTGTCGAAAAAATTGAAGTTAGAATCATACTGGCAAATATAATGCTAGGTGACGAATGGAAGTCTATTCGATACCCTAGAATTAACGCTGAAAACGCCGATGTGGCAACACTCGATGACTTTAAATCAAGTGTTAGATGGTTAGATGAATTCATATTGGAATCTGCATCAAAGCGGCCTAGCAGCGTCCCTGACTTTGATTTTAAAAGTTTCATGCACAAGCTAATCCGACTAAAAAGCGATTTAGAGGCTAATCCTGCACTTAGCCTATTCTACCGCCGTATTTCATCTAGCATTAGGGGTGGATTAAAAACTTCATTACCGCACATAAAAGCATTACCTGATAGTGATTCGTTAAGAGCTGAGTGGTATAAACTTTATACCTCCCATGGCGTACTAACGGACGTTGCAGAATTTCAGATAGATATAACATCAGCGTTGGAATTCAATTCTGAATGGATTGAAAAGTACCCGCCGCTTCTATTACTTCTAATTGCTTACACTTTAAAAACAAATAAAGTGGCAACCCCTGGCTTTATAAGCCTAAACAAAAAACTTGTTAGATTGGCGGCCAAAGAGCCTGAATTTAATGCTATTAGTAAAGCCATTTCCGCATTGTCTTAGTATTTCGTGTTATCATCACTAGATAAGTGTCGCAAAGGAATATTGCGTAGTTTTTACAAGGACAGTTAATGAAACCTTTCCAGCAAGTTATTATTTGCGAAAAGCCTAAGCAGGCGAAGATTTTTCAAGATGCGCTAAATCTAAAACAAGTATATAAAGTAAAAGATACTATATACGGATGGTATGACCGCGAAGGTGGAATATGTGTATTCTACGAAAGAGGTCATATATTAGAGCTCCTTCCTCCCGAACATTACCAACCAGAATTAAAAAATGGCTGGTCTTTAGATCTACTTCCGGTCATTGTGCCGGGTTCCAGATGGAAACTAAGAGTAAATACCAAAAGTTCCGGTTCTGCCCAAATGTTCAAAACGGCAAAATGGGCTCTTGTTGATAATGGTACGCCAGGTGAAATTGTTATAGCGACCGACAACGACAGGGAAGGTGAATTGCTTTGCTGGGAACTGTTAGAGCACTTAAAGTTGGCGGACCACCACAATATCACTCGCGTATTGTACTCCCAAGTAACAAAAAAGAAGGTTCTTGAGGCTTATGAAAAAAAACAAGCCGGCAAGTTGACCTTTTTCCGTTATTTGGCTGGGCTCGCTCGTCAATATGCCGATTGGTCTGTAGGTATGAACGTAACGATGGGGTTTTCGGCAAGGAATGAAAAAAACATTCCTCCCTACCACCCTTTGAATTCAGGTAGAGTTATTTTCGGGATCTGCTATATCCTTTATTTGCGGTATGTAGCGATGAGGGACTTTAGGCCGCAGGACTTCTTTACTGAAAGTGTTAATTTCAATACTAGTGAGGGAGACAAATACAGCGGAAACCTCATCGTACCATTGAAGTATTGTGACCCCGAGCTAAAAAAAATAACCAGCAAAGAATTGGCGGGTAAAATAAAGGCTGCAATTGAGAAGGGCAAAAAAGGGATCGTTGTCAGGTGTGATAAAGAAAAGAAAACCACACCTCCTCCGTTAGGATTTCATAGGACAGGATTTGACCGTCATATGATAAAAAAACATGGAATGGAATTAGACCAAATCGCAACTGCCATGCAGTCACTTTACGAAGCCGGTTACATTACTTACCCCCGAGTGGATTTAAAGGTTATAGATGAAACTATGCATGCGGAAATGCCTAGTTATACCAATGCCATAATGAAAAATTTGATGGCCGCCCCTCAGTTGACGGAAAAAGAAAAAAAGACCTATGAGAAGGCTTTTAAACTGATTGACTGTAGCCGTAAAACCAAAATATTTAAAAAGGGTGTGGATGATGACGGCTCTCACCATGCGATTATTACGACTGAAGAAACAGTCCCCATGGCTAAGCTGACAAGAGACCAATATCTAGTATATAGAGAAATTGCGGATAGGCTCTTGCTTCAATTCCTTCCTTTGTATGAATATGCAAGTACCATTGTTGAAACCAAAGTGGCTGGTGGGTTTGTTTGTGCAACAAAAGGTTCAGTTCCTTTGCGTATGGGATGGAAAGGTTTAAATGTTGATGCCGAAGAAGAGGGGGATGCCGATGAAGTTGAAGGTGGCAGCATTCCTGACCTGAAAGTCGGTCAAGAAGTTGCAGTTAATGGCGTATTAATTAAACAGCAAACGACGGTTTGCCCTAAGCCATTCACTGATGCCGATCTTTTAAGTGCATTAGAAAACCCTAAGCCTTATGTGTCTAACAAAGAACTATTAAAAACACTAAAAAATGTCAAAATTGGTACGGATGGAACGCGTCAAAATCATGTAACCTCTCTAGGCCCAAAAGGTTTTGTTGAGTTTAAAAAAGAAGGGAAAAGTAAAATCATTATCCCTAAGAAAAAATTAATTTCAATGATGGAAGTGGCACCGGTTTACTTGTCCACGCCAGAAACGACCGGGTATTGGGAATCAATGTTTGATGAAATAGAGGCAGGTAAGGTAACTCTTGAAACCTTTATAAATAAGTTTAGAAAGCTTGAGGCCCGTTTCTTTAATGATTTGAAAGCGGGGAAATTTGATTTAAAAGAGCCTATTGTTGACAATGTTAAAGTTTGTCGGGATAAGAGTAGTGGTGATGAGTGCGGGGGGAATTTGTTTTTCTCTATCACGAAGAAAAAATTTAAACTTTGGCGCTGTTCGACATGTAAATCATCCTTTTTCGATGACAAAGGGGAAGTGGGTAAGAAACTGGGCACTGGTGGTTCAGGCGGCCCTTCTTGGACGCCGCCTCCTAATGCGCCAAAAATAAAATGTACTGCGTGCGGTGATGGTTATACCTACAACAGAAGAAAGGACGGCGCTAGTTGGTCGTATTGGAGCTGTACGAATTGTGGCGCAGGCTTCTTTGACGATAAAGGTGCTTTAGGTAAGAAGATGAAGGGTAAAAAATAAAAAAACATATCTTGTGATATTATCTTTTTATCGGCATGTTGCAGACAGGGATTGTTATTTTGGCGCGGAAATCAAAAAAAACGAAGACCATTAAAGACGTTGTGGAAAACATGATGTTTGATGGTAAACCCCGCCAATCAGTTCCTTGTGCTTTGAGAAAGCAAGCCGATGCGCAGAGCGCTTTTGTTATGAGTGTTTTAAATGAAATTTTAACAGAACTGCCCGAGCATTCGGTAAGAGCACCTAATTTTGGCACATTTTACTGCTTCGAAGGGGCTGAGTTTAGCCGAAACCCTAAGACTGGTGAGACTGTTAAAGTCAAAGACAGAAAACAAGTCAAATTTTCAATGAGCGCTAAAGCAAAGATGAAATTTAATAAATAAAGGTAAATTATCATGGCATCGCCTGTAACAAAAATGGCAAGTTCTCTTGCTGAGATATTCCAACAAGAGAATGACAAAACGTTGGCTCAAAAGCTTTTTGAGTTAAGGGCTTATCAGAAATCATCTGATACCGAAGAATTTCGTCGCGTTGCTATGATGATATCTGAATTTGCATTGGCGCAAACGGGTGAGTCGGAAACACAGCGAGAATTAGAGTTTGCATCGTTGCGTTTGGCCGGACTTGCGCACGGCGGTCGCTCTTTGTTGTCGAAAGAACAGCAAGAACGAGTGTTAAAAGAATTGCTTCCTCGTGCAATGGGTGATGCCCCAGAATCGAGTTATTATTCAGCCCCGGTGTCCCAGCTTTTATTACGCCATTTAAATCCGGCAGATAAATATCCTATATTTTCGCCTGAAGTTAAAGAGCATTTAGATACTTATCTTGATAAAGAGAGGGTGCAGTGGTTAATTGGTCGTGTCGAAAGCGAATCGATAGAGTCGCCCTTTGATGAAGTTGACAATGGCGAACCTGATCCAATAAAAGCAATAAAAAACAAATATGGTTTTCCCGACGATGAGCCGGTGCAAGAAGCACCTGAAAAGGTTGCAAAGCTTAACAGTGATTCCGCTGAGTCTTCGTCTAGAATAGCTGAATTGGCTGAGCGCGTAGATAGAGATGCGAGTAAGCGTCGTATTGATATGGATCTTCGTGTCGATGCTCAAAACCGTATCAATGAGCTTTTTTCGAAGGAAGAGAATGCGGGGTGGGCTGAGAAAAACGTTTGGTCAAAAGTGAAGGGGAAGGTCGGCGAAAAAGTTGACCGTGTGTTCTTGCAAGACCCTATTAAATACCCCAAGGAAAGCTTGTTCAGCCGAACTCTGGTTGACTTAGACCCACAGACACTGTTAACAAGAAGAGAGTTGCTTAAATTTAAGTCTTTAGGATCTTTTAAAGCCACATTCCCTTCTTCGAAAGTTTCTGATGATGTTTACAACTATGCCGCGCTTAGTGCTATGTCGCAGGGCATTGTTTACCCGTACATCAAGTCAACGTTCACTGATCCAAATGAGTCTTATACATTTTTAGAGAAGATGACACACTCGTTAATTGAGGCTGGCTATGACATTGACTCGATAAGAGTATCCCCGCACCTTAAAAAGGTGTTTGAAGAAAGAATCAAGCCTGTTTACGCTCAAGAGAACGCGCTAGAAGAAGCACCAGAGGTTGCAATCGACAACCCTGATGTTAGCGCGAAAGAGTTAGGTAAAGGTCTTGGTGATGCTCCTGTTAAACCATTTCAGCATGTTGCGCCTCGGTTTAACGAGGATTTAGTTGACAGTATAGAGCTTATTAAGGCTAAAATTAGTGCCGTTAATGACCACCCCCTAAAAGTGGGGTCGTCATTATTTGACCCTGAAGCACCTAAAGCTATATCCGATTTGGATAAAGATGAGCTTTTGGCAATCTATGAGTTGTCGCCGTATTTAAACCTTCCCGATGAGGGGTGGAAAAACCTTGCGGATGGTTCAGGTTTAGCGCCAGAAGCCAGGAAGGTCGTTGAAAAAATATCGCAGTATGTTGAAAAAATAGCGGCCAAAGCGCTTCCTGATGAAAACGGCGTTGTTAAAATGGATCCTGAAAAGCATTCTAAGCAATTTGAGTTTTTGAAATCATCCCTGAATACTGTAGATAAGGTTAATCCGCAGCTACGCGAGGCATTACAAGATGCCATTTCTTTGTTGTCTCGCCCAAAAGCAGACAAAGAAGGCTTTGTCATACCTGACCAGTTGTGGCTGAGAAAACCTAATGCATCTAACTCTAATGACGAATATGTTAATGCAATGAGTATGGAATCTCTCCATAGGTGGGAAGGGAAAGTTGCTGAGGCTAAAGAGGAATACCTGAAAAATCAAGGTAGTCAGCCTACTGCCGCGCCTGAAAATGTTAATGGTACACAAGACGCCGCGCGACAAAGTGTTGATGGCGGTAATGATGAAGCCGATGTTCCTAAACAAGATTCACCCGATGCATTTTTTTATAATGATACGCCTCCGCCGCATTTAACTGAAGTGCCGCCTTCTGATGAGGAATTTGGTCCTCAAGTTCAATACGATGAAGGGATGGACATCTCATACCCTCCTAACGATGTACCTTTTGTCGATAAAAGTCTACCTCCTGAATCGACGACTGAGGCAGCGCCGGTTGAGAATGCTCAACCTCCTAAAGAGGAGGTTAAGGGTGAAGCTGTTGAACCGGACAGTCAAGCGCCTCAGGCAGAAAAAGTACAAGATGACGTTTCACCTTATGAAAGCGAATCGATTAAAGCGCTATCCAAAACGAAAAACCCTTTAGAGCTGGACGGGGATGCCATTGAAGTAGCTGCTAAAATGACGCAACAGGAAGTGGAATTCTTTAACCTCAACTCTCCTACCAAAGAGCAGATGACCGGGACTGAATTTTCAAATTTAAGACGTAATATACGCGAAATTAGAGATGCTATAAATCCGTTTCAGGAAAATCCGAACGAAGTGCAGATTGAGATAATGAAGAAAGTGTCTTCTGAATTGCTCGCTTCTATTGTTCCCGAAGAAGGTATAGCTGTCCTTGCGAAAAATGATCTAAAAGGCGAGCCTTCTACTGATCCCATTGCTGATTTCACACAAAATGATGTTGAATCGCCGGCCGTGGGGACGGCGATGAACGCGGAAGTGGAAAATCCAGACTTTGATCCTATGGTCGAGTTTTCAAACGACCGTGCCGAAGGAGTTGAAATGGCGGTTCCGCAGCCTGAAATGACGAAACCTTCCGATAATATGGAAGGACCGCCCGATATGGACGTTCCGCCTCTGGATTCGTATGAGCATGATATGAATATGATAAAAGACGATGAGGCTCCCGATGAAGATGGTGGGCACCCTGGTGACGAACAGACCTCGATAAGACGAGGTAGATAAAAAAGAATGGGAGTAAATGTTTTGCTCCCATTTTTTTATGATATGATAGGGCTATAAAATGGAGATTGTGGTGACGACATGGATGTGTTAAGTAAGCTGTTGATGAGTTTGGATGCTTTCCGATTTCAATTATCTAGAAAAAACAAAAAAGATGCTGATGATTATTATGAAGTAGTCGCTCCCGTCGATGAATATACATTTAAAATGTCAGACGGGGGGATGGTAAGCTTTTTTGAACTTCAAGGTTTTAATGCATCACTCAACAAGAAAGAAAAGCTTGAAGTTTCAGATCGCTTAGAACGGGCCTTTGACGGTTTTTTCCCGAAATCTGGATATACGATTCAAATTGTCGACATTGCCGACCCTGAGCTTAGCAGGAAGTATGTAGAAGAGTCCATGAAGGCTTCGCTCGAAGAACTTAGTAACATGGGTATAAATCATTCCCTACTAACAGATGATTATGTTGATTTTGTATCTAAAATATCAACATGGAAAAAGCAGTATGCGATTGTTTACACTTCACCTCTCGTTATGCGGCAAGAAAAAATTCGCTCGCCTAAATTAAACAAAGCTGAGGAAGAGGAGCTTGCCAACGAAGTCCTTGCTGCCGAAAACATAATAAAAAAAGATGGGTCGGAACAAAGCTTATTTCTCTCTGATTTAGAAAAATCAATATACAAAAAGCATCGAACTTACGCAGGACATTTCGAGAGTTCGTTTATATCGAATGGTATAATGACCGAGTCTCTAAGTGTTTCGGATTCCGCAAGAGTGCAAAAACGAACTCTTTATGGGAAAGGTTGCCCTTGGGATTGGAAACCTGCCACCGATGGACTTTTTGGTGCCAAAGAAGGAGAAATGTCTGGCAAGCCAGGACAGGTTTCAGTTAAGCCCGTTGGTATGCTTGAGCAAGTTATATCGAAAGGTGGAGATGAGCGCGATTTGCCACCTGAGGTGTTGCGGTTTGGGGATCGTTTATTTACGACAATTTCTTTGGTGATACCGCAGCAAATTGAAAGTAAAATGAAAACCTATGCCGAATTGGTTACGGGGATCCCCAAAGACATTGGTTTCATGTCATCATACCGCATTTCGAGCGATCCTTTTTCTTCTTCGACTCACAATATAAATAAAACCTTTTTGGGTTTGGGAGCAATGCTTCCTAATAATTTAAAAATTCAGCGAGCTGTAAATCATATCTCGGGTAACAAAGAAAATAAGACGTATGTTTTCTTGGAACTTACAATCACGCTTTTTGCTTATAGCATTGAAGAGTTGCAGAGTAACTGCGACATTGTGAACGGTAAGGTTGCCACATGGAACCAAGCCCAATTTCGCTCTGTGGAGCTGGACAAAACGCAGGGGCTTTTTGACACTCTGCCGGGAGCTAGTCGTAAAAATCATTTATTTCAAGTGTATGAGGAGCTTGGGAGCGTATTTTTCCAAAGTCCGATATTTTTGATGGGATCACCCTATGATTCGGGGTACCTCCACTTCACGGACCCTTATGGTCAACAATTTGCTTACCAAGATCACGCCTTCCTCGCGATGAATTATAATATGTATATTTGCGGGACAACGGGTGCAGGTAAATCAACATTGCTGACTCTGCTCAACTTAGCGTTACTGGCAAAACCCAAATCAAACCCAAAACTAAAGGGCGAGTTCCCTTTAATATTTAATGTGGATTTTGGTAAGACGTCATTCGGACTAAGTGATGCTTTAGAAACGTTTACAGATGGAAATAAAAGCTATCAGATATTGAGTCATGAAATGACGACGTCCGTGAAATCCGCTTACAACCCTCATGATTTACCTATCGGTAGAACAAGCCCAACAATGAGACATAAAATAGCGTTATCTAGGTTTTTGCTATTGTTGATTGGTGGGCTTAAAGAAGTGGATGGTAAAGCCACCTTTAAATATCCCGAGCTTGAAAGCATGGTTAAATACATGATGGACTCCGTTTATAGCTACCGTCAGGAGGAAAACTCACCTCGCATGTTTGCACCTGCCGAGTTTAAGTTTGCAGCTACATTGGAGTTCATGGATAAAAACGGCATTGAATATCACCAGCACACAAGCTATTACCATTTAGCTGATCAAATCATGTTGAAAGACCCTGCTAAAGGAACGCGTCACGCGACACTGTTGAGGCGTTATGGCTTTCCGAGGTTGCAGGATTATGGATTACTTTTATCGCAAAGCCCAGAGCTTGCGGCTCGCTATGACAGTGGAAACATTGAAGGTAAAACGCTTAAAAACTTTTTCATTGAAAAGATAGGTGAAGCCGCAAACGAATTTCCTTGTTTCACACGACCTACACGATTGAATATTGATGTGGCCAGAATGATATCGTTAGATATTAAAAATGTATGTGGCGAAGATGAGTATCGAAAAGGGGTTTTTGGCACGCTCTGTTTTATGATGTTTATGGTGAAGAAAGAAAACACTGAAGAGTCGTCAGACTTGAAAGATAATGTTAAGCCTCAGTACATAAAAGCCCTTGAGCGAATGGATCATTTAAATATTGCTTTGCCAGGTGTTTTGAATATTGAAGAAGCCCATGTTCTTTTTGAGCTTATGGACAAACCCCTTACGGAAAACGCTCGTCAAAACCGAAAAGGGAATTGGGGAATAAGGGCTTTGAGTCAAAACCTTGTTGATCCAAGTGACACTTTCTTTAGTTTGTGCGGCACTGTAATGATAACCAGCCCTCAAAGCGGCAAAGGTGTTGCTCAGCGTACAACATTAATGGAAGCCTCGGTCGAAGAACATCAGATTATAAGCAAAAAGCTTTTCTCAAGAGAAATGTTCATGTTTATTCGCACAACTGGCGGTGCCGGCAGGGTAGGATTGAAGTTGCGAACCGATGTAAGTTCCGGCTTGCTGTGGGTTTCGACATCAAACCAAGCTGATATTGACTTCCGTCGTGAAGTTGTAAAAGCGCTAGGCAAAGATGAGGCATACCGTCGTCTGGCTAGATTCTTTAAGGGTGGGCAAGTTAAATCTTACTTTGAAGGAAAACAGAGAACTAAGCTGTCTCTTATACACATCTGACGCTGCCGACGATCTACTCTGTGTAGATC
>OJAY01000028.1_pt1 | contig 92081 bp, 70 predicted proteins | sample 1590331 | NCBI WGS metagenome assembly OJAY01 (sample SAMN05416835, study PRJEB24817) | seawater metagenome | isolation source: Sea water | place: Canada:Atlantic | collected 2013-07 | reverse complement strand
TTAAGCCCTTTTAAACTCTCGCTGAGTGATCACTTATTAAAGTGGAATGGTATTACAAGCCGTGATAAAGCGCTTTGTGTTTTTCTGCACATACTAGCCAAGTGTTTTGACACTGATGCTCAAAGGCTTCAAGCGATTGATATTCTGAGAAATCATCTTGCCTCAGTATCGTTTCAATTGCTTCTATATCCCCCACTGGGAAAATACATGCCTCAGGCAGCTTAAATTCACGATGCGGTGGAATATCGGTTAATGCAATGGGCACTTTTGCAGAAAGGGCTTCAGAAACCACCAGACAAAACCCTTCCATGTGTGATGTATGAATAAACAAAGCTGTATTGGCGTACAAGGTTTTAAGGCGCTCACCATTTTGAAAACCCACAAAAATGATATTTTCAGATGCATTTGCCGTTAAATCTTTAACATATTGCTCAGCATGAATCCCTACACCACAAATAACGAGCTTATACTTTGGCTGCTCGATTCTTTGGTAGGCAGCAATCAGCTCGTGATATGCTTTTGTTTGCTCAAGTCGCCCTACAGCCAATATATATTTACCGCGTGATAAACCAAACGTGTGCATAATCTCTGGTGAATCAACATGCTGATGAAAATCTAGTGATCCACCATTACGAATGGTGACATAACGCCCGGCGTTTCTCGCGAATCGCACACCCAAATCATCTTTTATCGCTTGGCTAACGCAAATAACCCGATGGGAATAACGGCATGCATTGCGTTCACCCTTTACTAAAAATGCACGACCTACACCGCCCCATTTTGGCCGCTGATAATCCACTGCATGATGAGTAACCACCGTTTTAAAACCAAATAAACGCGACAGAGGCGCAAAAAAGCCAGGGCCAATCCCATGCAAATGCATTATTTTCGGGTGAATAAATAACCGCGCATAGAGAATAGACAGCAAAGTATGAAACGTTGTTTCCAAACCTGAAATGTCGATAGTAGGAATGTATTTTAATTTGAGACCAGCGAAGTTTTCTTCGGCCTTACTCTTAGGTTTAACGCGGGTAAACAGCGTAAAATCATACTCAGGAACGATGTTTTTTAGCTCAGGGTAAAGCTTGGCACAAACGGTTTCTATTCCACCAATAAAGTCTGGAACATTCCTAGCCCCGACTACACATACTTTACTCACTTTTAGCGGTACTCCATTACGGCAAAATACATCATTGAGTATCAATGAAAGGGATAAATGTACGCGTACATTCAATTCTCACCGTGATCAGTTCGTCACACTAGACTGTTTATCGACAGATGAAATTAACAGTATATTACCAGTAAGTTGCTTATTTTATACCATTATCCGAGCGGATCCTCTTTTTCAATACAAGGCGATTGCTCATAACAGCAAAAATCGTTTATAAATTCAGACAATCACATATTAATGGTCAATTTATTACTCTTGTGAATTTATATAGCTACAATGGGTATAAGCATTTTGTTGAAACTGCATTGCATTCACTGGTGTGAGTTGTCACACTGATTCTTCTAGCTGTTTTCAGGTAACCCTTAGGAGTACTTATGCTAGCTTGCCCGAGCATTTATTCATCCTGTTTTATTCGCACACTATTTGTTTCGTTAGTCATATTGATAACAACAAGCTGTTCTATTTTCCACGCACCTGAAAAAAAGCCCACTCAGCAACCTGCTCAGTTTCTATTGCATAAAATGCATGAACAACAAGTATCGTCTTCACAAGCACTACTGACTTTATTTAAAACCAAAGCGGTACAATCTCATTTACCAAAGCAAACCAAAAAGGCCGTTAATAAATACCCTAAAATTGCTGCGAATATACTGCTTACCCTAGATAAAAACGCTGAAAGCCAGTCAAGCATAATTGAACTGATAGAGCAGAAAAAGAAAAAACAAAATACCTATATTTACGTAGTGCTTACTATGTACCCAGTCGACGGCTACCGCCTAGCTGAAAAACTTGCAGCCAGCGACAAAATTGATAACGAAACCATTACAACTGCCAGTTTACGCGCAGGGTTTGACCCTGCGATTATTTCGCCACCGACTGCCGCCAATAACGACGGCTACCGTATTGTGCCGTTGATGGAGTCGGCCAGTATTACCTTGTATAACCAAACTGAAAATGCATCAGCAGACATACAATTTAAAGCGCAAAACGATACCCAGTGGCAACAGGGGCTTGCCCTGCAATGGGAGCCTATACAAGGCGCGTTATCTGGCTCTATTGTGTATTTAAAACCAAATACACAATATGAAGTAAAAGTTTCCCTTTCTGAAAACGGAGTCCTGTTATCTGAAGAACAATACAGCTTTTCGACGCGTGCTGAATCGCCACCTATAGACCCTGACAAAATTTACTATTTAAGTGAAATTTACCAAGGTGGGCAACTCGACATAGAAGCCCTAGGAATAGAAGGCAATGCAAACGGCTGGGCTAAAATCATCGGTGATGGAGTAACAATACAAGCCGAAGATGGCGATAAATCAGCGGTTTATATCGGCCGACAGAATTATATTATGCTTGAAAATATCACCACCAAAGGCGGCTTTCGCTACGGTATTCATGGCTACAAAGCACACCATGTTTGGATAAAAGGTGCCAATATTTCAGAGTTTGGCCGAGTCGCTACTGAATACCGCAAAGGCAAAGGTTACGAAACCATCAACAATACCGGGCTCATTAATTATGACTCAGGTATTTACCTAGAGCGCAGTGGCGTTGTCGTCATTGAAAACTCAGAAATTCACTCCCCAAATGGCAAAGCCAACAGCTGGGAATATGGTCATCCTAATGGGCCAAACGCGTTTCAAATTTGGGGTTATCACGACACAGAAGCTTATCGCGGCCAATACATCGTTAGAAATAACCGTTTCTACGGTACGCCCGAGAAGCGCTTTAATGATGTGATTGAGGGCCGTTCTAACTTCAAACGTTCAGGGGCTTTCGTGCGTGACTCTGCTATTTACAATAATTACCTAGCCTACGCTAATGATGATTTAATTGAATTAGACGGCGGCCAAGCTAACGTACTGTTTTATAACAATGAATTAACCCAGGGGTACTGTGGTATCAGCACAGCGCCGAACATGATAGGCCCTAGTTACATCTTTCATAACTACATACATGATTTAGGTGATGAACGAGGTAAAGAGTGGACCGCCATAAAAATGGGCGGGATCATGACCCGACCGGCAGGTATCACGAACGTTTTTGAAAACCTTATCATCACCGATCGCAACGGTATTGGTGCCTCACGAGTAGACAACGATGATACATTTTGGGTCAACGCTCAAAACAACATTTTCATTCATCACGACTACGGTAGCACCTCAGGCTACGGCATCTATGATAAGCAGTTGTACGAAGCATCTACTTTTAAAAACAATATTATTTACAATACCAATGCAGATATCCCGCTCGTACGAGCAAACATTGATACTGATTTCTATCACCCTCTGTCTGTGTCATCAGATACCGTGGAGGAAATACTGAATGCAGGTAACGCGTTTAAATTAAATGTGGAGCCTAAATTTATCATCCCTAACTTTTCGCAAGTAAACAGCGCAATAGGCAATCAAGCGGCAGAGAAACCAGTCAATGATGAAGCAACGGTATCACCTATTAACTTTAGTACCTTAAATGTAGGATCGTTCGACAATCAAGACCGCCATAAAAGCTACGGCATCAATAACAATGGATTGCAAATCACGTTATCGGGCAATACATGGAAAAGCGTACCCTACACGACCATTGTTACATCCGAAACTATGGTCGAGGTAGATGTTATGCACACCGGGCGCGGAGAAATTATAGGCATGGCGTTTGAAACAGACAATAAGCTAAGTTACTCACACCTATTTAAATTTTTTGGCAGCCAGAAAGTACGTGACCAAGGCCCTAAAACAACAAAAGTAAATGAGTTTGAAACCCTACGTTTTAACGTAGGTCAATATATCAGTGGCCCAATTAATCGTTTAGTATTTGTTTTAGACTACGATGATGCACATGGCTCAAAGGTGCCTAGCGCCAGTTTCCGAAACGTAAAAATCTATGACTCAGCATCAAGTGACACAACACTACCCGAGCAATCGGAAACTGAGATACCAGTAATACCAACAAACAGTGTGAATATCGGTATCCTTGATTAAGAGAGTTATTTTCATATGCGAAACATCACTTAAAAATGAATGATTTCGCTAAAGTTTAACCCTAGTTTAATAACTAGACGTGAATTTTTAGCGGCTAAAACCGAGTTTGCATCGCATTTATGACTAGAAGCAAAGAGCATCAAAAAACATCCGATGCGCCTTCATAGCTCAAGCGAGAATGACTAACTTAAAGCGGCAGAATCTAGTACCCCAACTGGGGCAAGTAAAATAAGAGGTTCTTCTCATATACATTACTGACTGGACACGCGATAGAAAAGCTACATAAGCGTGGTGAGTGTAAGGTTATCACTGCTGCTAAAGCCCAACCTGGAAACCGTGCTATTTATCAGAGATATCGCGCTATGCTATAAGAGTCTATTCGTCGATGCAGGGCTATTAAAAGAGCGAAAAGGAACACAAATTAGCAAGGGCTTAACGCCATTAAGAATAGCAAGTGGCAGCAATATGAAGCCGCTGAATATAGATACAAGAAGAAAATACTTACGTAAGAGCGCTCTTGAGATGTATAGTAAGGTAATGTCTTTTTAACACGTAGCATTGGGTAAATTAGGCATTCCCCTATCATCACGACCTTGCCAACGCTTCAGCGAATAATAACACTCACTTCTAGACCACCTCCTTCAAATCACATATACTAAAGTCTAATAGCGGTCGAAGCTATTAAGAGCGAGTCGTATCACCAACGGTCATACAAAAAATAAAGACCGAATTCGGGAAGATCTTAGATGCGTATCATCGCTAAACAATTTACCAAATATCTATCTATTGGGGTTCTTAACACACTGATCCACTGGGTGATATTCTTTGCGTTAACCTATCAAGGCCTAGCCCAAGCTTTGGCTAATTTGGCCGCTTTTATCGCCGCAGTTACCTTTTCTTTTTTTGCCAATAGTCGATATACGTTCACGTCGACCTATTCTATCAGCAGGTACCTATTATTTACTTCTTTTATGGGCCTGTTGGCCTACACATTCGGCGCGCTAGGTGATTACCTTGCATTACCAGCGCTAGTGACACTGGTTAGCTTTTCAGCATGCAGTTTGATAATTGGTTTTGTTTATTCAAAATTCATCGTTTTTAAGGAAGAAAAATAAATGAAAGTTTCTTTAGTCGTACCGGTATTCAATGAACAAGATGTTATCCCTATATTCTATGAAAAAGTACGAAGCGTACTCAGTGAATATACTGTTGAAATTGTATTCATTGACGATGGTAGTACCGATACAACACTTGACATTATTAGCGCGCTTTCTGAATCAGACCCGTTGGTGGTGCCATTGTCCTTTACTCGAAACTTTGGAAAAGAGCCGGCGCTTTTTGCAGGGCTGCAGTACGCTAAAGGCGACGTAGTTATACCTATAGATGTAGACTTACAAGACCCAATAGAAGTGGTCCCTAAGCTAATAAACAAGTGGAAAGAAGGGTTTGAAGTAGTACTGGCTAAAAGGACAGATCGCACTTCAGATAGCTTCTTAAAGCGAAAAACGGCTGAGTGGTTTTATTCTTTTCACAATAAAATCAGTAATACGAAAATAGAAGAAAACGTGGGTGACTTTCGCTTACTCGATAAAAAAATAGTCGCCAGTATTATTCAGCTAAGCGAAAGAAACTTATTTATGAAGGCGGTACTCTCTTGGGTGGGCGGCAAAACAGCCGTTATTAAATACACCAGAGAGGAGCGCGCAGCAGGGGATACTAAATTTAACGGTTGGAAACTCTGGAATCTAGCGCTGGAAGGGATCACCAGCTTCTCAACTGTGCCTCTTAGAGTGTGGACATATTTAGGTTTCTTTATTGCTGCAATATCTTTTTTATATGGCGGCCTATTAGTACTAGACAAGTTATTATGGGGTAACGATGTTCCTGGTTATCCATCACTTCTTGTGTCTATTCTATTTCTTGGCGGTATACAACTGATAGGCATAGGTGTGTTAGGTGAGTATATAGGCCGAATCTATGTGGAAACAAAAGCAAGGCCTCGATACATTTTAAAAGGTGATAAAACAAGTATAAATAGTTAATTATTTACAGGGACTTTAAAATGAATTTGTTTTTTGAAAAAAATAAACAAAAAATTATTATACTTTCGCTATTCATTTTTGCGTTTTGTATTCGAATCTACGATGTGCACTCATATTCACTCTGGTTCGATGAAACCTTAAACTTCAGATTGTCGAGTTTACCTTGGGAAACACTCTGGATCTCCAATTTTGACCCGACTCCTCCCCTTTATTACTCGTTACTCAAGCTTTACATCACCTCTACTACATCGGAATTTTATTTACGCCTTCCAAGTGTCATATTTGGCTCGGGAACGGTGGTGGTCTTTTACGCTATTTGTAAATTAAAATTTTCAACTCACTCCTCGGTGATTGCGAGTATTTTATTTTCGCTTTCTGTACACCAAGTTATGTATTCACAAGAGGCACGAGTTTACGCAATGGCGCTGTTTTTCGGCCTGTGTATGCTGTACGTCACCCTATTATATATATTTGAGCAAAAAGAACGCTACAAACTGCTATTTTGGTACGTAGTAACTGCTATTTTAGCGCTGTATTCGCATAATATAGTGGTATTTTATATTCTCGCCGCCAACCTGTTAGCGTTTTATTTCTTTATTAAAGAGAAGCGGTTTAATGCGTTAAAGTATTGGATACTAGCAAACGGTACTGTGTTTCTAATTTGGTTGCCTTGGCCTTTAGTGACAGTGCTTAGCGGTGAAGAAAATAGTTTTAACTGGTTGCAGCACTTAACCATTTTACAGTTTATAAAGTCCACAATACTATCTATCAGTGTATTTCCATTTCCCTCAGGATTATTGCTAAATGCTTTCTTTTTCATTTTTTTATTCGCCGCGGGTATATTTTCCCTTAAAGATAAAAACAAGAATTTCTTAATTTCGATTTATGTAATTGCATTCACATCAATTCTTCTCGTCTGGTTAACAGGGTATTTCAGACCTATATTCATGTCTCGCACTATACTAATATCAAGTGTACTAATATATTTACTGCTTCCTTTTTTACTAGAAAGATTAAATAAAAGCTTAACGTTACTTTCCTCTTCCGTCTTAATAATCATTCATGCTTTTGCACTGTATTCTTTTAACCAAAATAACTATTCAGAAAACGAACCATGGAAGCAAGCTGTAGCAGAAATATTGTCGACTAAAACGCAGAATATTTTAATGTGTAGCTCATCACCTACGTTTGCGACTAATTACTACCTTAATGATCCAAGTGTTATAGCGCTTTCTTTAAGTCAGGATGATACAGAGCTTATTACCCTAAACGCTGATTTAGCTAACGTGATGGAAAATATCGATAACTCAATTGAAGAAACGTTCGAAAGAAAACCCTTCTCTTTTGCTGATAACGCGATATTCATCAAAAGTCATTGTAGTAAGAGAAAGCTGGCGATAATAGAATCTAATTTTAACTTACAAGAGCTGAAAGTAGATGTTTACAAAGGTATTGATTTGTACCAAGTAGAGTATAAACAGAGCAACAGATAAAGCGACAGCGAGTTATCAACCGTCAGAGTATTATATCTAGAAGCAACTTGACCTCGAGAATGCCTAGGTACCGGAACAGACTCAGTAGCAACAATACTCACAACTGGGCAACTAAGGCTACACACCGCCTAGCACTACTAAAGCTATTTAGTAGTGCTAGGTGGCAGCTTTAAAATCGAACAAAACATTTAGATTAGCAAGTTCAGGGCTATTAACTCGTAACCTTGGCTAGCAGCAAAAATAGCAACTCGTTCAGTAAATAATGTGCCAATACACAGTACATAAATTTATTCATTAACACAGCTTCATAGCCGTTCTATATTGCTGAGCAAGCTAATAAATCTGAGTATTGCTGTGGGCCATATCCACCATGCGAGGTTCGTTTTTTCAATTTATCTGACTACAGATAAGACAGGTGCTTTCGCTTGCCGCCCTTTCTGCTCAATAATCATATCGAAAATGTGCTGTTTAAAAGAAGGGTATAGCACGTTATTAGCGTGCCCAGACAAATGGTCGCCGTCAAAATACAGCGGTAAATCACCGTCATAGGCTGAGCAAGTTTCTGCGTTACACAGAGAATTAATTGGATCCCAAACCGTTATGTTAGGAAGTGCCTTTTGTATAACCGATAAAGAGCTTAATGAGGCCTTCCGAAGCTCCTCAACAGACGAGCGAGGTTGAACGATGCCTTCATTGCAAATCGGATTAAACTGGCTATACCAATCTGCACACCGAAACGCCACATAATTGAACACAGGTTTAGGCCCATCTAGCACGATAAGCTGCGTTCTAAGTGATAGGCTTTCTAACACAGAAAGCGTTTCATTAAGTGCCAGTCGCCTTTGTTCTTTTGCCTGCGTATCTTGTTGCAGCCTGAGAACATCATCAAAATTACTCGGTTTGATACTAGATTGGGTGGTAAACCTCGGCATCTTAAGGGTTGCCATGAAAATAATGTCGTTTTCGGTAGCGTTATTCTTCAGATTATTTAGTTTTTCACTAAGTTGCTCGTTACATGGGTTAGCTGAAATTAGCACCGGGTTCTTTAAGTTACTCACACCGCAGCCGCCTTTTGAGAAGAGGACCACTTTAATCCCCGTTTCCGCTGAAAGCTGACGCAGCATTTTACCATATGCACCAGCGTGTGAATCACCAAATACGTACATAGTGCGGCCAGATAACGCAAGATCATGAGGCGGGGCTGGTATTTGTGTATACGGTGACCATACGTTCTTATTCGTCGTTTGACTCAAACTTAATCTATACTGTTTATCGAAACCCACTTGCACCGCCAAGCAGCTCACAGCGATAATACTCAACCCACTTACTAACACAGTCTTACTTGCTTGTTTTTTGATTACCTTTAAATGCGTGAGCTTGGACTCTAGTAAATAGTAAGAAGCGATTGAAAACAAATAAGTAATTAACAACGCAAGTAGCACTTCAATTATTGACTCTAAACCACTCGTCCAGCGGAAAAGAGTGAATACTGGTCAATGCCACAGGTATAACGAATATGAAAGCTTACCAAAGTGAAGCGCTACGGGATGCTCAAAGGCCTGTAAAATACCTTTCTCTCCATCTTTCTTATTTACAACAGCATGTATCAGTAAACAGGACCCCACCACGCTAAAAAGTGCCCAAGGGAACGGAAACTGTGCTTTGTCTGAAAACGTTAAGCTAATAACAATAGCAAGAAGACCTAATAGCGTCGCTCCCGTTGTCGATTGCTTCTCATGGTTTTCGCGTAGTTTATGGGTTTTGAACAAAAGGCAGCCAGCGGCTAATTCCCAGAAACGGCTAGTAATTAAATAGTAAGCGTGATTACTGTTGGTATTAGTATGATAAAAACACAACACCAAGGAAATAATTAATAATACATGCAACGAATACTTCGCCGTATTACGGGCGTAAAAGTAAAATAAAAATGGGAATATCAGATAAAACTGCTCTTCTACTCCTAAACTCCATGTGTGAATAAAGGGATTAAATTCCGCACCTGGCGAGAAATAAGTGTCGGTGTTAAATGCTAGTACAAAATTGCTCACACCGAAAAAAGCCGCTAAGGCGGTATTTTCAATGGCCTTGCTAACATTAAATTGCGGAACAAGTAAAACGACGACGATACTGGTTATTATCAAGCATGCTAATAAGGCAGGATAAATCCGTAAAATGCGTCGTTGGTAAAAGTCGCAGATAAAGAGTCCAAAAGATTGGTTACGTCTGGCATCTAGCGATTTAGCAACCACATAGCCTGAAATAACGAAAAAGATATCAACGCCAGTGAAGCCCCCAGGTAATAGCGCGGGGTTTAAGTGATAAATAATAACCGAAAGTACAGCGAGCGCTCGCAACCCATCAATTCCGGTGATAAACCCTTTATTAACCATTAAATTAATTGCCTTATTTTCTAATGAATATTGTATGTAATAGGAAGGAACATAGACGAGCTAAGCTTTCAGTAACCATCTATCATGCGTCACTAAATCTTTTGAGCAACGTTTATCAGCACGGACAATAGGGTGCAGTATGCCCCTCGACTGCACAAACTATGGTTTATCAATAGCCGTAGCTGTGACCACCCCATTAAATTAACGTATAATTCTAGCAGACTAGGTTTCACCGAACTAGTTGCATGAACGTGTTAACTCAGAAAACATCACTGTGGACACGCCTTATCGGCGACCTAAGCAGTAATTACAAATTAAACACATCGTTTGCTTTTTCTTTGTCGACACCGATTTTACCTGTGGCTGACGAACGAAAAAAATTGAACATTCTGGTAAGTGTCTAATATCGGTAGATATGGTGCGGTGGGGGAAACAATCTGGTGTAGCTCAAAATTGCTCTTTGTAGCTAAACACTGTTAGCTACATGCGGGAAGAAAGTGATGACCATAACTCTAAGCTTGGTTTACAGCTATTTCGAAAGTAATAGCGCTTATTAAACGGTGCAATATAGCGACACTCTGTTGATAGAGTGGTTATGTTCAAATGGTAACGTTAAATTAGACCATCCAATCACTGGGGTCTTGGTAAAACTCTAGCTTAGACTCTAAAAAGCCTTTTCGTAAAGACGCTAGTTGCTCTGCGTTAAGCTTATTCTTCCATTTTTCGGACGTTAATTTTGAGTCTCTTTGTGTTTGATAACCGCTGCTTACGTCATTTTTTGCATGACAGTATTTCTCTATAACCGAATCGAAATAGTCTGGGGTATCAATATTACAATGTTTAAATATATCAGAAAACTCTTGTTCAGGGGCATTGACCAACTGCTCATATCTAATAATTTTTGATTGTTGATAACGGCTTGCTACCTCAACTGCATCAGCCATAAACATGCCGTATAGCTTGCCAAATCGACCCCACTCGTCAAGTTGCGTATCTTCTTTTAGTAATTTTCCATGTTTATTGAGCCAGCCCATTTCATAGAAACTTAGAGCAACTGCCGCTGGGTGGCGTAATAACAATAGGAGGCTTAGATCGTAATGTGTACAGTAAAAACGCGCTGCGCCGGGGTTTACTTCTTTAATCAGTAATTTCTTAGGTTTTGTTTTCGAATAGGGTAAAAAATCCCGCTTGTTATCTACGACCCCTTTGTGCAAGCTTGGCACACCAGAGAATGCTTCGTTGGCCAAGCGTGTATATACAGCAGCATCAGCATGGCTATCGTTAAGCATAAAAACAGGGCGCTCACCGCTATACCTTTTCAAATAGGGCTGCGTAACGGGTTCCCTAACATATGCCAACTGACTTGAAGTAGCTAATATTTTCCCTGCCCAAGAGGAACCACTTCTCGGGTATGATAAAAGTAAAATAGGAGATGAAGAAAAGTGTTTATTAGCAGCTTTCCCCAAGAGCCTTAAACAATACAGACTTAATATATCCTTGATTCTTTTTACCGCTTTTCGTAAACGCTCCACTTAGCACCCTATCTTATTCGACGTTTGGGGCTCACCGTCACACATGAATGGCGAAAAATCAACCAGCACAAAATTCAAAAATAATTCATCACCTATTTATACAGTTCATTTATGATTTAACTTGTGAAATTAATAAATTTCATAGGCTGTGAGCGCTTGAATGTTGGGAGAACCGAGCAGCTTAGGCTCTACGCTTAAGTGAAATTTAATCAACTTTATTATATATCTCCTCTAAGTCGCTAAAAGTATGACGTTTATAAGCCTTCGAAATCTGGCTCAGTTATTGCTTTATACAAACAGTAACTATGGTCAGTGGTACTCATGAATCTTTAATATGGAAATATAACTGAATATGAAAAATAGCGAACTGTTAACTTACTTATCTAAACATCCTTCTTTAATTTTTTCAAAACCTAAGCGAATATTTATGTTAAGCCATATGAGAAGCCGTTCCTCGCTTCTTTCCCACATCATAGGTTCTAGTGATGAAATAAGTGGATACAGCGAATTGAGTATTGCTTATGGCAAAAAATTTGGACTAGAAAAGCAAAAGGTGATTTTGCATAAAGACAGTCTAGTTGTAGATTCTTCAGTTAAGCTATTTGATAAAATCCTTCACAATAGCTTCGATTTTCGAGATCTTTCAAAACTAAACTCACCTAAAAATGATGTTGTAGTTATGATTAGAAAGCCAAGAGCTACAGTCAAGAGCATAGTTACAATGGGCGTTAAAAATAATAATAATAAATACGCTGATATAAATTGGGCATGTCAGTATTATAAAGAGCGTATATCTAGAATTCTAAAGATGAGCAGCACTCTAGACCGTTTTTTCTTGTTAGATTCTGAAGCAATAGTAGACACCCCAGCACAAACACTATCTAAGCTATCTGAATATTTACGCTTATCAACACCTTTGACCCCCCAATACGAATCATTTAATAAAACAGGAATGAAAAAATCGGGAGATACCTCTGACAATATCAAAAAAGGAGAAATCGTCAGAACCAAAGAAAATGAAGATATTATTATTCCCGATGCCGCGCTTAAGGAATTGGAGACTTTTTTTTCCCAATCTTTAGATAAACTAAGATCATCTCCGGCTTCTAAGAGCTAGTTCTTATAGCCTTATGTCTTAATGACACTTCATCAATAAGACAAATATCAATCTAGACTATTTGAGGAAGGAATTTTTTATAGTTGAAATGTTTGGCTTTTCTAGGTCTGGGTACCAGTCTGCGAAGCCAAAATCATTTAACAATTTGCTAACTAATGATAACTGGTGAGGTGTTACATTTTCGCGCCATAATGTTAGCGGATTTTTGTTTTCAACTATAGAGCTCCCTTTAAATGAAACAATAGATTTTGAGTTTAACACTGCTTTATCAAGTGCTTGCTCACAAGTCTTATTAGTGAAATAAAGTGCTTCATCTATACACTCAGCAGGCCGTGCATAAGCATCTTCATAACAAAGTATGTGTATGTCTGATAGCATGAATTGTTCAGTTAGAACTTTGTGAATTACACACCAGTTCAGCACTTGTTTTTCAATATAGTCATCGCGTGAGCGAACCCCTTTTATAATTGCCTGAAAACTCGAAAGATGATTCAACATTAGTTTTTCATCTTTAAGAAAAATATCGGGATTTTCCGGCCAATTCCAGCGCTTTGTAACAAATTTTGAAGAGGCTACCGACAACGGGTTTCTTATTAATAATATAGGTCTTACATGTGGGAATATATTGGTCGCCCATTTCGCATGTAAATTGGCAAATACATCTTTAACTAATAGGCCTTTGAAGCGCTTGTTTGGAACATTGCGATCAATCCACGAATTTGTTAATGAACCATCAAATACTCGAACCATATAATCTTGTAGCTGACGATGAGCTTCGTCAGGAGGCACGTACATATTTTCTGAAAAATTGCTCGCTTCGGCTACTTTTACGGGATGAAAAGGCTCAAACATTTCACGATATGTCTTATCAGCGTTTAGCAAGTTTGCGATCCATGTCGTACCACTGCGCCCATCTCCAATTAGCCATATTACATTTGCAAAATCATTCCGTCGCAAAGCCCTTTTGATTAAAAGCTGATGTTTTAAGTTTTTTACCGCTGCACGAATTTCAAACATGTATTTCCTTAATATCAACTAAATATTCTCTCTGAGCTTTTTATCACTTTTTTCTGATAGCTGATCTCTCAAAATATAATAAGACTTTGAAAAAAACTTGTAGTGCGAAAACGTTCTATTAATACGCCCCAATCGTAAAAATATCCTCAATAATGCGATAAATGTCGTTACCGCCGAATCATCACCTTGATGGTTGTTGTAAATAACGCTAAACGCCTTATTTAACCCTGCTGACTTAGCATGCGATAAGTTTTTTGTTATTGCTCTCACAGCTGTTTCACGCTGTTCCGTGTTGTTATTAGACGTTATACTTTCGGCATGAATTCGATACTTAAACAACACGTTAGATAGAATGCCGATTTTGGTCATCGAAGAAAGTCTTGTCCATAGTTCAAAATCTTCAGTTTTATCGAACTCTGAATCGTATCTAATATCTTCTTTTTTCAATACATTCATATTAAACATGGCCGTGGGATGGCAAACTGGACAGCCAAATAGTAATTCGACTGGCTCTATTTCCCGAGTTTCATGAGAGACTTTTTTTCTCAATACTTTGTCGCCAGCGTCGATGTATTCAAGTCCAGTAAATAACACTCCAAAGCCCGAATGTGATTCAAAATATGTCAATTGCTGTGTAAAGCGGTCAGGTAAACAAATATCGTCAGCATCCATTCTCGCAATATAAGCGCCATGACTAAGTTGAACACCTTCATTCAAAGTTGCAATAAGCCCACGATTTTCACGGGAGACTAGCTGAATTCGTTCATCTTTAACTGATTCAATTATAGTTTTAGAGCGATCTGTAGAGCCATCATCTAATACAATAATTTGTAGGTTTTGGTAGGACTGCTCACATACACTTAGCAAAGCCTTTAAAATGTAACGCTCCGCATTGTAAACGGGTATCACAACAGAAATCAGTGGCTTTTGGTTATCCAATGTGCAGCTCCTTGTTTTTCTTAATCGGGTTTTTCATTTTTACGAACTTAATGTTTAATACGTTTTTTAAAGAACATTTCGTTAAGCTCTTTCAACATCACTAAGGTGTTCTTATAAAACAGACTGAAGGCCAATATTGGATATGAAATCCCCCCTACCGCAACGAGGGTCACAAGCATAGCTATATCATTCGAGATATAATCATCAAGGTAAATTTTACTACCTGAAACGCAAAAGTACATACCAAGCGCACAGACACATGGCGCTAGTAACGTCTTGACGAGTTTCGCAATATCAATTTCTATATGCTTCATTACGATGCTAAAGCGTAACGGCAATAATAAGAAGCTATTAATAACTAATGAGATTAACATCACCTTAATACCGAACCATATGCTTACCCCAGCAACTAGAATATTGCTAACGACATTAATAAGGGTAAGTCTAAAAGCATCCTTCGTTTTTGCTCTAGAAATTAGTAGGTTAGGTAAAAACCAAGCTATCACAGCGGGGAACATAGTAAAGGCAGAAATAGACATATATTCCGCACTGGTGGCAAATTTATCACCAAATGCCACAGTAACAAATGGATCTGCAATAGCCGCTAAGCCCATAAATATTGGCAACACTAATGTAGCAGTGATCGCCACCAGCTTAATATATAAATCGCCAATGTTGGCATCTTCTTTAGCGCGTGAAAAACTCGGTACCACCATAGAATTTATAGAGCTCATGGTGATCTGATTAATCACCAATTCGCCCTTTTTAGCAGCAGCTAACAAGGCAAAACTCGCAGGCCCGAGTACCAGACCTGTAAACATGTTACTCGCCTTACGGTGCAGGAACGTCATGATCGTCATCCATAACAATGGCAAACAGAAACTGATTAGTTCTTTATTGTCTTCCCTGTCGAAGTGAAATCTAGGCCTGAAACCTGAAACATAAGTAAGGAATATGTACTCTAGCGCTGCGTTAACGAGTTTGCCGACAACCAAAGACCATAACCCATAGCCCATCTCAGCCAGTGTAATAATTACAATAGCTGATAGTATGGTAGCGACGAATTTTGCGACACCCATTTGTTTGTTCTTAAATTCACGCAATAGTTTACCGGTCACCACCACTTGTAGACTCATCACGATGGTAATTGGCGCTAAGCTTGCCACTACATAAGCAGCAACGTCTGAATAAGAGTAATGAGCGATAGGTGCGCCAATAAAGACTAGGCATGCGGCAACCACTACGCCCATTCCGAAAACGAACGTCATAGTGCTCGCGGCGTAATTATCACTCCACGTTTTACGCTGAACGATGTTTTGGTTTACCCCAGCATTTACTAACGTATTAGCGAATTCGATAAATAGAAAGCAGAAACCTACTAGGCCAAATTCCTCGAGTGTTAATATACGGGCTAAATAGGCATAGACTGCAAAGTCGATGACGTTCATACCCATACGAGTGATTGACATCCACATGCTGCCTTTTGTGGCTTGTTTTTTAAGTGACATTTAAATTTAACTCATCTTCTAATGTGCGTGTTTCAGTGTTGTTTGTTGTTTGCTTAGTAAATATTTCTGTCACTTCACGTTCTAGGCTCTGTTCGCCTCTTTCCCCCACATTAGCTTTATTAATTCTGAGAAACTGACGGTCATGATTTTCAATAACAAAAAAATCAATTTAATCCGACGGGAAGTTGATAAGGAAGTACCGAACAATACCTTCTTACTTCGCCCGAGAAACATTTTTAGCAATCGCCAACAGAAATGCATCTTTTCACTTAGACTGCTGCTCGCTAACTGTGCATCCCATGTACCGCCGATAATGCGCTTACGCTTAATAATTAACTCTTGTACATTACGTGATGGGTGCTTAACCAAAGCGTTATCACAGTAGACTATCTTACCTCCCGATTTAACAATTCGAGTACTGAACTCTACATCACCGCCTGACTTGAGCTTTTGATCAAAGCCGTTATGTTCTTGCAGCAACGCCATCGAGCAAAATAAATTAGCGGTTATGCACTTTCCGTTCCGCGCATTTTCATCTTGCTTCATAGAGAATAAGTTTTCAAAGTCGATGGCACTTTGTTGTGTCGATTTGCTCTGATCAGGAAAGAAAGACATTTTGCCAGCAATGATCACATCGCCAACCTCTTGTTGAATAGCATTAACAAGCACATTAAGCCATTGCTCACAAACAATGCAGTCAGAGTCAGTAAACGCGACATACTCCCCTGTCGCCATCGTCAAACCATGATTTCTTGCCGCATACGAGCCGGGGATCATGCACTGTGTGATGATTAAACTCTGCTGTGCTGCATATGATAGTGCCACTTTCTGTAACGCGTCATAAGTGCCATCGCTTGAGCCATTATCGACTACGATGACCTCAAATCTATCCCGCGGATAATCTTGGTTTTCAAGCGATGTAAGGCACGCCTCAACGCGCACGATATCGTTATAAACTGGGATAATAACGCTCACTTTAGGTCGCGCTATTGCCGCTTTGCTTGGGTTGCTTGTATTATTGCTATCTACCTGCATGGTTTTATCTCTCACTCACTGCTAATACATTGCGCCATGCACTTAACACTTGGCGCTGACCATAGCTTGACAGCGCATCATGCATCACTTTGGTTCGGTCTTGGTAAATAGAATTCAGATATGCTTCAGAAATGACCTTAGGATCGTAAATACTCACAAAACCATGCTGCTTAGATTTTGCTAGGCCAAATCGACTCGAGTTCGTTAACACATTACAGCCTTCCCCAATAGCGTGGTAAAATGAGCCAGAGCTAATCATGGTATTATCAGCATGCGGTAACAGCACAAACTTAGTATTTTTCAGTACATCGTTTAGCTCTTCATCTGACAAAAACACATTGTCCCAAACCACGTTCAAGCCCAACTGGGTAATTTTATTCAGTAAGAACGATTGATATTCCGTATCAGTGCACCGCCCGGCTATTTTTAGGGGAATGTGCTTCGGCCAGGTATCTAAAATCTGATGTAAATTTTTATACTTTTTCACCGCTCCAAAAAACACAACCAAATTACTTTTCTGTGGCTCAAGGCTCTCTGGCTGTTCAATTTGAGCCTGCAACTCACTATCTTTTTTATATAAGGGATGTAATAGCGAAGGGGAAGAATAATAGCCTTCTAAGGGTATTGCTTTTACACTCATCAACTTATAAAGCCAGCATAAAAAACGATAACGATAATTATGTTTTGAACCATTATGAGGTTGAAAATTATGCCTAACCCAGACAACTTTTTTGGCAAATAACCCAGAAAAAATGATAAGAGCGATCATTTTGAAAAAGTATTGAAAAACAGAACGGTATGTTCTGCCATATACTCGGTCTTCTACCCAATGAAGCACTACGGTAGCGTCTTTTTTCCTACGAAGTAAGTCTGTTATGAAGGCCCGATTAACGGGTTTCACTTCATAACCTAATTCACGCAATGCTTGTCTATTCAGTTCCAAGAACTCATTCTGGCTTCTGGAAGGATAAAGGTATAATTTCATAAACTCCTGCTTACATAGTTCATCCATTTTAAGCGGACGCCTTTCCTTTACCCATTAATTTTGGCAGTAATCGTCGCATAACCAAGGCATTCCAAGTGGCAACTAAGCCAGCTTCTTTTACCGAAATATTGATCCATTGCCATTTATTGCTTTTATCACCTATGAAACTCAGTACCTGTTCGGATACCCGTTCGCTATAGGCATGGGAGCCAAGAAACGCCCGATGCTTTTTAAACGCTTTTAGCCTTGGATACACCTTCTCAATAGGCATATTTTTCACTTCAGTAGAGATACTCACATGACCACGGCGATAGTTATATATAGGCTTAGGAATATTGACAAATTTTGCCCCCTCAAGGGTGATTCGTACAAAGAAGTCCCAATCTTGGCTATTCTTTAATTCCACATCAAATTTAAGCTTTTTAACCAGCTCAGCTTTACAGGTTACACCGCTCATACCGCAAAATTTGTTGCCATTTTTTATCACTTCTTGAGTGATATCTACAATCGGGTTTATGCGTGTTTTCTCAGGGTTTTCTAAAAACCGAAAACCACAGGTTACAGCATCGGCAGTTTGCAGGGCAGCAAGATGTTGCTCAAGGTAATCTTCGTCCCATACATCATCATCATCCAGAAAAGCGATTACATCACCGGTGGCGAGCTCTACGCCCGTATTTCTGGCTACATTCGCCCCTGATGGCGCTTTTAATTTAATGTATTGAAAACTGTTACGATCAAATTTATCTAAAACAGGCTGGTAATCTTCAGATGAAAAGTCATCAATGACTAATACTTCTTTGGGCTTCACTGTTTGGCTAAGCACACCTTTGAGTGACTCTAATAGATAATCAGGTCGATTGTACGTCGTGATAACGACAGTGAAACTGTATTCTTTCATAAATATACTCAATTCAAATTAGCTCAAAATCGTGGGCTTTAGGCTTATCGACGATTTATCCTTTAGATTTTACCATGCGATCAATTACGCTTTTGTATTGCAGTGCAATGGCCGCCCAACTAAATTTACTGGCTTGCTCTATGGTTCTAGTCTGCCAATCTGTGCTTAACGCCAACGAGAGACACTCAGCGTATTGAGTACTATCTTCAACGTTACATACAATTCCGGCGTTACCAATAATTGTGCGACGCATTGTGTCGTCAGGTGCAACCACAGGGGTTCCGCTGGCTAGCGCTTCAAGGTAAACGCGCCCGAAGGGCTCGTTAGCTGATGGTAATGTGAAAAGATCGACGCTACGGTACAGCTTAGGCATTTCATCAAACGACAGAGACATTTGCTTGAAGCGTTTTTTACCTAAAAGCTCTTCCCCGAGCGCGATATAGTAATCTTTGTCTACCCCGTCACCACAGAGTATTAAACTCGCTTCAGGCACCTGAGCCATGGCTTTAATCGCCAGTTCCATGCGCTTGTGATTCTTGCGGTTTAATGTACCTACACACAAAACTAATTTGCCTGAGAGTTGAAAATCAAAGGTATCGCCTGTGGCGGCGAAACGACTTAAATCAACTCCGTTTGGTATTGCGCTTACTGGCTGCCCCGGGTACCAACGATTAACTGTATCCACGGTATCTTGGTTAAAAACGACGAGATGATCAGGCTTGAATTTCATGTTGCGTTTTAATACATGGCCATCGCTAAGCAACCCTGCCCGTTCCGTATACAAAATCTTGCTACCAATAAGGCGTTTCAAAACCCACGCAATAGCGAGGCCACCGTAATCATTATTTGGATACACAATATCAGGCTTCGATTTCAGTAAATGAAATAGATAAGGGAAGAAGCTGGTTGCCGCTTCGATTACCATGCCAGGGTAACCAAATGCTTTGCGAAATAACCCGCCAATATAAGTTGTAGCAAGCCAGTTAGCAGAACGGCCTCTTGGCACACATGGCAAAACGACACTTACCGTGCCAACTTCTTCACCACATAGCAGTTCTACTTCATAATGTGCAGCTAGGTGCTCTGCCATTTCATAAGCGCTAATTTGTGAGCCACCGTTCCAGCTCACGCCACATTCTGGGTGAATAACAGCGACTTTAATCGGTTTGCGAGGCTCGGGTTTTGCGCTCATGATTTTCTTACCACTTGATTTAGCATACCAGTGGTATTGATGGCAATTTGGTCCCAATCATACTTCTGTAAAATGTCACTTTTTGCAGCCTTGGGGATCTCAGCTCCTAGCTTTTTAGCCAAATCGGCGTGGTCGCCTACTTTAAAATAGTTTTCGGCATCCAATTCAATATCTAGATTTGGCATGATATTGCTTAGTAACACAGGCGTATCAGCGCTGATTGCTTCAAGTGCGACAATCGGCAGCCCTTCGTGATAAGAAGGTAATACAAACAATTTGGCAAATTTATACAGCGCTTTTAGTTGAGCGCCCTCTCGCCGCCCTGCAAATATTACTCGGTCAGATGACTTACTGAGTAAGTCACGTGAATATTCGTCTTGGTGGTCTGTACTACCCACTATCACCAATTTCTGCGGTATATCAGTCATTAAATATGCTTGCACTAGATCGTGAAAGCCTTTTTCAGGCACTAAGCGGCCTACAGTCACGATGTAGCTCTGTTCTGCTATCGCTAAGCCAGTGGCCTGTAAATCGTTAAGTGTCACATTGGTATCAAAATCGGCTATCGCCCCATTGGGCACAAATGCTATTTTATGTGCTTGCTTGGGGTTTTCCTGCTGTAATCGGTCTGTTAATGATTTGCCGACCACTAAGACTTTATTGGCAAACTTGTTAGCCATCCATTCACCGGTTTTTAATAGTCCTTTAGCTAGGGCGTTCCATTTTTGCCTGTCGTAGTCTGCACCATGGTGGGTCACAACCACTTTCATACCTAACAATCGTGCCAGTGGAGTAAACAGCGCTGGGCCTATGGCATGTAAATGAATTACATCGGGGTGCACAAAAATGCGCGCATAAAAAATGGCGACAAAAGTATGTAAGAAAGTTTCTAAAAACTTATGACGCATCGCCCATACGGGGATCACTTTAACCCCTTTGAATGCGTATTCATCTTTTTGCACATAAGGCGAACGAGCTAATACCGTCACCTCAACACCTTGCGTCACTAGCCTTGGGTAAAGTTGCTGACAATGGGACTCTATTCCCCCCATTACCTCTGGTATTCCGCGTAATCCTATTGCACACAATTTCATTTTACTTGTACCCTAAAATTTTTCTTAAATGTATTTCTTACTAATATTAACTTCAAATTGTGTCTGCTGGTGGTGACGGTATCTTAACTTCGCGCCCCAGGGTCGATGGTGTTTCACTAGCATGTGGGCCGTGCCCTTTAGCAAAAATAGCGCCCGCTATTAAGGCATAACAAATTAACCCCTCGATATTCCACAATGGCATAGTGGAAAGGCTCATTACCATAATGCCCAAGACCGAAAAGAATAACTTTTGACCCAAAACTTTAGAACGATGTTTTAGAGCGCTTATTAGCAAGTAAATATTAATTGCTAAGAAAGCAGTTATGCCCAAGTAGCCGTACTCATAAATATAAGAAACATAAGCATTGTGAGCGTAGTGCTTGAAAAGTCCATCCCAGTGTTCAGGCCCTAACCCAACCCACTGGTTTAACCAATCTGAATTGAAAAAGGCGTACAAGTATTGACTCCATAGATACATGCGAGAAGAAAAAATATCTTGATCAGCATCTGAGTAGTACATGGGGGCTTTAATTAAATCGCTGAAATTAGTCACTACGAGCGTAATATCACTGAATCGCTCAGCTAAACTAGATGATATTAATAACCCAATGGCGATAAGCGGTACCGCAGCGGCCGCTAAAATAGGCAACTTGTACTTTGATTCGAAACGTTCGCTGAGCATGGTCAGTATAAAAATTAATACCACAGGCAACACAGCCAACATGGAGGTACGGTAATTGACTAAGACTAAAAGAAATACTGATATAAAAAACAGTGGCGCATGAAAACGAATAGTTTTTCGCTCTAACCAGCCCAACACCAAAATGAACCCAACAATAATCATTGAAAATGCTGCTTCGTGATTATACCCACCAATATAACTGGCTGAGCCATCCCCTTCAGTTGCTTTAACCTCACCGAGTAAGATAGATAATACTTGTAATGAAACTGGCAAAAGGAACGGAGCTAACAGGGCTTTGAATACGACTTTCGTCGGTTGCATACGTAGAGATAGAAAAACCGCCGCACTGAGCACAAAAAAGTAGCCCCATTTTACCAAGACATTGATTAAGCCTTTGACTTCACTGTTCACTAAGCCACTTATAATAATGATGGCAAAAAACGCATAAAAAACAATATATTGGCGTAACCTAAAGGTCAGGTTTGGCAACAGCAACACGCCAAGAAGCACAACAGAAATTGAGCCCAACGCATTCAGTGAAAAACCAGCAATAAAGGGATCATAGGTAATTTGATGAAACGCCGATAGGGTGTAACGTAGCCATAGAGCTAGCACAACAAAAATGAGGTATTTATTTTTTAAATTTTTGCATGTTTTAAATACGAAAACAGCACAAATAATTGCCATGACAACTTTTACAATTTCAAACATGAGTATTTATTTCCTTCGCTCAAGGAATACTTTGTCAGTTATGTCGCTGAAACAACGCTGCATGTGTTCATATGAAAAATCTTTCGCTCTACGTTCGCTCTTCTTTTGATATAGCTCTACAACGTTGCTCCCTTCCATGGCCGACATCGCGCCTTCCAGTGCATCTACATCATTCACTTTACACAAAATACCGTGCTCTGCAGTTAAAAAACTATCAGTTTGTGTATTGTTGTCACCAGTGAGTATCTCCGCAGGGCCTGACTGGCAATTGGTCGCGACCACAGGTTTGCCTAAACACATGGCTTCAGCAATACCATTGGGAAATCCTTCCGCATTCGATGCAGACACTAAGTAATCAGCATTAGCAAGGTAAGGATACGGGTTTTCACGAAAACCAAGTAGATGCACTTTGGTTTCAATGCCCAGCTCTTTTGCCAGGGTCTTAAGACCTGTTAATTCAGGGCCCTGGCCCAAAATAACTAAATCACGTGAGCTTGTACTTTTCGCAAACGCTTTTATCAACAAGGAAAAGTTTTTGTTAGGGACCAAGCGCCCAATACCAATTAAATACGGCTTTTTAGGTAAATCATTTGTAGGCGCTTGAGATTTTTCAAACAAAGTATTTTGATCATAGGCATTGTACATCACAGTGCACTTTTCTTTTGGCACGCTGTAGTTATCGACCAAGTCTTGCATCACCCCTTGTGAAACTGGCACAACACTCGTTGCTTCAGGATAAATCATTCTGATCATGAACTTGCTGATAAAACCAGTGCGCGCTGTCGCAAAATGGCTACTAGTGTTTACTCTTTCACTGATAATGCTGGGGATGTTCTGACGATTACCTATGAGGGTACTAATAAGATTACTTCGGGTTAAAAAGCTCACGAGCAAATCTGGTTTGTTCATTTTAACCCAATGGCTAAGCTGACGGTAACTGGAGATAAGCTTACCATTAGCATCTAAGGTGACTTTTTCAACGTAATTTGGGCATTGTTGCTCTTCAGGCAAAGCATCAAGCAGAATTAAGTAAACTTTACAGCCATTGACGGTAAAGTTGTTTTGCATTGTGCGCAACAGGTTGCAAATTACGCGTTCTGCCCCGCCACCTTCAAGTGAGTTAATCACAAAGGCGATAGTTTTATTACTGTAATTCAACATTCAACGCTACATCTCTAAAAATTCAAAATCCATATTGCTTTACGTGGCAGCAATGTCTAATTACGGTGTTTTTCATTGTCACAGTCTTCGCTCTGCTGCGCTGGAATTTACGCCAAACGAAGTATTTACTGTGCTTAGCGTAATTTAACACACTAAAATTGAGCGCTAACAAGTACCTTAGAGCTAACGAATACCTTAGATAAGTTAAGCAAGCTTAATACCAACATAACATTGTTTTCAAAAATATCTCTCGGCGCTAAAACGGGTCAAGAATGCTTTGCCAATGCCAAATGGGTTAACGTACTATCCGTATACATCGCTAACTTATTGTGATTGCACTATTAATAGCGTTTACACTAAGTGAAACAAGCTTACGCTGTCAGCATTTAATTATTATGACATGAGTGATAAGGCATTGTCGCGCTGACTATTAAGGTTACTACCAATTCCATTAATTATTTAACCACTCAGCGTAAATTTAATGGAATTGGTATAATTACTATTTTGCATCACCCCACTGGCAATATTCAGTGGTTACAGGGTTTTCATTTCGTTCATGCGTTTTATTTGGTATTTCATTACGGCAGTGTCGATAGTATTTATGTTGCGCGCGATAGCAGACAGCAACATTGTATTTAACGATGCGCTGTTTAATAAAATTAAAAATCAATATGATGACGATGCACTTGAACGCGTGCAGGATTGGCAGCAACTGCTTAATACCAGCCACACACTGCCGATTGATGAAAAACTCTACCAAGTGAATAACTTCTTTAATGAACTAGAGTTTGTCGATGATATCGATCATTGGGGTAAGGACGATTATTGGGCCACGCCAGTAGAATTTTTAGCCACTGAAGGCGGAGATTGCGAAGATTTTGTCATTGCTAAGTATTTCAGCTTAAAAGAACTAGGAGTGCCCGCCGAAAAATTACGCCTAATGTATGTTACCGCGACTCGCTTACGCCAAGCTCACATGGTGCTGGCCTATTATGAAGAACCCAATTCGGTGCCTTTGGTACTCGACAATATCAACAGACGTATTTTACCTGCCTCAAGAAGACGAGATTTGTTGCCCGTTTACAGTTTTAACGGTGACGGCTTATGGCTGGCAAAAGAACAAGGCCGAGGGCAAAAAGTACAGCAAGGGGGCAATAACAATTTATGGAACGATTTAAACAAACGAATGCAAATGGGCGATTAATGATGCTGAAGGAAACTGACTATGCCGCTGTCTAGACAACTAGGCTTGAGCCTTTTAGCTGTGCTGATTATGGTATTTATAGGCACGCTGTGGATTAACGCAAATAACACCCGAGATTTTGTTGATCAGCAACTTGCGTCCCACGCACAAGATACAGCTACATCACTGGGGTTATCGATAGCGCCTTACATGGCCAATGAGGAAGACTTACCTGTGGTCGACACCATGATGAACGCTATTTTCGATCGCGGGTTTTACCAAAGCATGGTACTCAAAGATGCTAAACAAAACGTGTTGCTTGAAAAGCACAATCCTAATTCAGTGGAAGGGGTGCCGTTATGGTTTCGCAACCTCTTGCCTCTTACCCCGCCTGAAAGCACAACTGATGTTAATGACGGCTGGACTATAGCGGGTACATTAACGGTAAAAAGTCACCCTGGTTTCGGTTACCAGCAATTATGGCTTAATGCTACGCAAGCATTCTGGATGATCTTAGCTGTGTTCATCGTTGCACTAATATTACTCTACGCATTGGTCAGAATGATCACCACACCGTTATTGGCGGTGGTTAAGCAGGCCGATGCCATCAGCAAGCAGCAATTCGAACAGATTGGCGTGATTCCGCGTACTCCAGAGTTAAAACGCATAGTAGTCGCGGTCAACCGCATGTCAGCGCAATTAGCCAAGCTTTTTAACCAACTATCAAACCAGGCAGAGCGTTACCGTGATTTTGCCTACAAAGATCAACTGACTGGGGTGGCCAACAGGCGGGCATTTGAATTAGCATTTGAGCAGTTACTGGCTGACAGTGAACAACATGCTCAGGGTTATTTGCTACTAGTGCGTTTAACCAGTTTAAACGAAGTTAATACAAACTTAGGTTATCAAGCAGGCGACGAGTACGTGAAATTAGTCGCTCAAGAGTTGCAAAATGTACTTACGCAAGCTGATTTAAACGGTGCTTTATACCGAGTATCGGGAGCAGATTTCGTGGTGCTATTAGAAGATACCGCGCAACAAGATTGCATTGCCTTTACTCAGAATGTCATTGCCCAACTTAACGCCATAGAAAAAAGCGAATATCGTTTAGGCACCGCGCATGTGGGCGTTGGTTCATTTAGCTTTGGTGATACGCGCACAGACGTTCTAGAACGCGCAGACAACGCATTGTCAGGCGCGAGTGTTGCTACCGACAGATGGCAGCTTGCCCAGCAAAAAGACCAGCACCATAGCAATACCGAATGGCGAACTCAGTTAAATACGATATTGCAGCAAAATCATGCGGACTTCGTCGCCCAGCCGATTAAAAACCGTCAAGGGGAAACGCTGTATAATGAGTGGTTTGCGCGATTCAGTGCGGCCGCTTTAACGGGTGACGATGATGAAGCCCAGCACTATTTGCCTATGGGGCAATTAGTGCCCGCGTCAGTCAGGCTTAACTATGCGCAAAAACTCGATGAGCTATTAATCGCTAGTGCGTTAACGCGGCTCAGCTCTCATAATCATGCAATTGGGCTAAATGTATCCCGCTTATCGCTAAGCCAAACCAGTTTTCACCAATGGCTAATCAAGGCATTGCCTCAAGATAATGCAGCGTGTGCGAACTTGGTGCTCGAAATCCCTGAGCGTGCTTTGGTCAATGGTACCGAAGAACTTACCCATTTTATTGCGCAGTTGAAGTCAAAGGGCGTGCGGATCACGGTAGAACGTTTTGGAGCGCAATTAGCGGCTATTACCCATTTACGCAAAATTAAACCCGATTATTTGAAACTCGATGGTCGGTTCGTTCGTAATATACATAACGAGCCTGACAATCAGTTATTTGTACAATCTTTAGTCAACATTGCCCATGGCCTAAATATTCAAGTGATTGCGGAAATGGTCGAAGATGAAGCGGAGGCACGATGCTTGCTTGACTTATTTGTGGATCATCTACAGGGTTACCATATTGGTATGCCCACTGATACCAAAGTATGAACAAAAGGTAGCTGTTGCTGACAATATGTAAAGCAAAACGTTATTTTGCTCAAAATGTAGTCGTAAGTCATTAAAAACGAAGCATAAATGGTCAGTTAACACTTACTTAACGTGTAATTAATTACCGTTAGCAAAACACTGAAAAGGTTCGTATTTTTACCTGGTCGACCATTGTATAATGTTGCATTTTAAGGCGACAAAACTTATGATTATCGGGCTTTTAGTGAGTTTTGTTCTCACTGCCTAATTTATTGGAGCTTTTATGCGACATCTTCTAACGTGTTTGTTTTTGTCTAGTGCGTTGATAACGCCAATTGCTGGTGCTCAGCAGACAAATACATCGACTCAATCAAACGCTGCATCCGCGCAAACTGGCGATTCAGAACAAATTCTTTTCGGCGATGAAAACCAGCCGGGCCGCTCAATTCATTTAGAGATCGTAGCGCTTATAAATAATGGAGTTGCTTTAAACGATGCTGTTAGTCAAACCATCGCCAAAGTAACACGTGAAGAAGACACATTAATTAGCGGTACTGCACGATTGGTAGTCGGCTTAAACAAAGGCATTAGCGTTAACTTTATGCGTAATATGGTGAATTCTAATAAATTGTCTGACACCACTAAAGGCTCTATAGAGACCTTCCCTGGTGATGCTGCGAATGTCGTACAATTGGCCGTTACCTTGTATCCTAACTTTGCTCAAGAGGTTATTGACTCAGCCATTACTACAGGTGAAATTGAACCTAATGATGCCTTATTAGCTGCTATTGCAGCCGGCGCTGATCCCACGTCTGTGTCATCAGCGACTGCTGCAGGCGGTAACGTTGCGGTTGCGGGCACGCCTGCTGGAACAGGTGTAGGCGCTGGTGGTGCTGGTGGTGGCGATACCACTGCATCAACAAACTAATCAATTTACGAATTTGACAAAGCCAGGTTTAATACCTGGCTTTTTTGTTTATAATCATCTAGTTATACCTATTTCAGCAGCACCTAAAAATGGCGAAAGGGATCCTTTGAATACCAAACTTCATAGCTACGCGTTTTATGTCTTGTTAGGTTTGCTTGTTTGGCTACCTATCCCTTTAGGCTCTAACCGCCCTTGGGCGTGGGGCTTGATGGAAATCGTTATTTTTTCATTATCTTTGTGCTGCGCTTATCTACGCAAAGACAAAGCTTGGATGGGCTTACGCCCCTATAGATTACCTATAGGTTTGTGGCTGGCCTTTCTATTTTTTGCCGTCATTCAAGTTTTACCCTTGCCCGCTTCCATCGTGAGCGCCCTAAGTCCTGTCAGTTATGCTACTCAGGTAGCCCACGGCGTTGAGCAGTTTCATTTATCACTCGATATAGGGCAAAGCTATGTCAATTTACTTAAAGGGCTGAGCTATTTCTGCTTACTCATAGTGGTACTCGTGCTGGTAAACACAGAGAAGCGGCTACGCTTAATACTACTGACCATATTAGCCAGCGGTGCGGTTCAAGCCCTATACGGGACGCTAGAAGTATTATCAGGCAGCAAATTCAGCATGGTATTCAGCCTACCCGTTACCGATATTGCCACAGGAAGCTTTGTGTACAAAAACCACTTTGCCAACTTCCTTATGCTTTGTTTATCCGCTGGTATTGGTTTAATGGTAGCCACGCTACAGAGTAACCAGGGCGGTAGCCCTAGAGATATTATGCGCTCCATTTTGTCCACACTCTTGGGCAGCAAGGCGCTTATTCGTATTAGTTTAGCCATCATGGTTATTGCATTAGTCATGTCTCGTTCGCGTATGGGAAACACGGCATTCTTCGCAGCAATGACACTAATTGGAATTTTGGCACTGCTTATAATCAAAAATCGCAGTAGAGGGCTGTCTATTTTGATTATCAGTATGTTTGTGATTGATGTATTTATTGTCAGCGCTTGGTTTGGTTTAGACAAGGTACAAGAGCGATTAGAGGCGACGAGTTTGGCTCAAGAAGGTCGTGATGAAGTGGTTATCGATGCTTTACCTATGTTGCAAGATTTTCCTATTTTCGGTAGTGGCGGTGGTAGTTTTTACAGTTCATTCCCCAGTTATAAAGTTTCGAACATACATGCCTTCTACGATCATGCCCACAATGATTATTTGCAAATGGCAATAGAGTACGGCGTACCTGCTACATTATTTTTAGGTTTACTCGTCTTCTGGTGTTTCGCCAAAAGCGTGCGGGCAATGCGCAAGCGCAGGCCATCCATTTTTAAAGGCACTGCTTTTGCCTGTTGTATGGCGATGCTGGGCATGGCCATGCATATGACGGTAGATTTCCCCCTGCAAGCACCCGCCAACGCGTGTTACTTTGTAGTGTTTTTAGCTTTATCCTTGGCCATTAATCAGTTAAAGATAACCACGAGCAAAAAACGACGCTCTAGCAAGGTGGCAACATGAGTAAAAAATTCAGTGGGCCGATAGAGCAAGACCCCGCAATTGTTAATTTACTTGAGCGGATGCCAAAGTCAGTTCAAGCCTCATTTAGTGAAGAGCAATTATCCTACTTACGTAATGCAGTAAGTAGCCGCCAGTGGGGCCACCATCCTGTCGATGTGCGAGGGACGATTCCTTGGTTTAAGTATCGCTACTACTATGTACTTTTAGCGGGGAAAAACCATAGAAACATGACCCGGGCGCAGGTACGTGCAAGTCGTTTTATTAATGCCCTGCTGTTAGCAGGTTTTATGACGTTCTCTGCGATAATAGGAATATTACTGATTTACTTGCTCAAATCCGCTCTCGGGATTGATTTATTACCGGATTACTCTCTTGGGGTTTGGGACTGGTTTAAAAACTAAGTAATTTGCTGGTTTATGTTGATAGCGAGCGGCTCGTTACTATCGTTTCGCTTTAGGCGCAGGGCATTTAGGGATCATGCGTTGAACCGAGATAGGTTCTTTTCGTAACCAACGACATACACGCTTCTCTGCTTTGTACTGTTTAATTAAACCTAGTGCTTTTTGTCTGCTTTGGGGCGCGCGCAGCCCAAGACTGATGCGATGATAAAACTCGTCGCGAATAGTCAGAAGCATTGGGTGGTCACTGGCATATAGCGCCATACCTAATTGTACGTACAATAGATGTACTTCTGGCTTTTTCGGGCCTAACTTAGCAGCCATGTCCAAATAGCTGAGCATTTCATCGTCGAATTCTTGCAGGCGCCACTTAATCATGGCCAAGGAGCCCCATGTAACTGGCCACAAAGGACGTAACTGAGTCGCTAGCAAATAATGCGTTTTTGCAGCATTAAGCGCTTGCTCTGCTGGTTCGTAGCCTGAAATTGCCCCCCACTCATATACCTGAGCCAGTAAGTCTTGATACAAGGGGTGGCTCGGCTGGCTGTCAACCGCTGATTCGATCGCACGCTTGGCTAAATGATACTCTTCGATGCTCTGAGTGTTACCTTGCTCTTGCCAGGATGTCACAATATTGCGCACTTTATAAAAATCAAAACTAGCAGCCGTAAAGCGCATTGCGACAAACAAACACACCAATGCGAGTAAAGCGAAACTAATCACCGCTACGTATTGTTTAACGAAAACCCGTGCTTCAGTGATATTACTAGGAAGTGCTATTGCCATAGGTTACCTTGAGATATTAGCCAGGGTGTTTGTTTAAACAGACGCTCAGCGTATTCCTTATCTTTAAGGGCTGCCACTTCAATAAAAGCTTTCGCCATATCGTTGGGGCGACGATTGACACTGTGAGTGTCTGATGCAACATAAGTAATAAGATCTCGCGCTAACAGAAGACCCGCTGTGTGTTTAACCGCTTCGGAAAACCTACCGGTAAATGCCCCTGCAGTTGCTTGAAATAAGCACCCTGCTCGCTTTAACCCGCTAATTTTATCTGGATTGGCAATGATGTCTCGATTTCTCTCAGGATGAGCAATGACCGCTTGGACACCGTTTCTTGCTAACCAACGTAGTAAATTATCAGTACCAGGTGGAATGTGGCTATGGGGTAACTCAAGCAGAATGACATCTTTGTCTTGCCAGCGCCCAATAAATGGAATTTTACCACGTTTATGCCAGATCATGATGTCAGGGGTAATTCGAATTTCTGCCGCGTAAGACAGTTTTAGAGGGCAACCTGCTTGGGCTAAATGCTTAACTAGTGAATGGTATGCGTGGGAGATTGAGTCAATATCATTGTCAAAATAACTTTGATGGATATGCGGTGTACACACCATGTGCGATACACCGACCGCCACAGATTGCTCGGCCATAGCAAGCGACGCCGCTAGATCAGGGGCGCCATCGTCAATTCCTGGCAATATGTGGCTATGTAGATCAATCAAGATTGCTTATTACTTTCAGCCTTAGTGTTTGTTTCATAATTATAACTATGATATCCATATTGATCATAGAAACCTGTGTATTCCCCATGTTTTTTCGCTTTACGCAGATCCACTTGGTTCAGCACAACGCCATCCACTCTATGACCCACTTGTAAGAAACGGCTCAAACCATTACTTATCAGCTTGTCGCTTGTGCTATCGGCTTTAACTACGTAGACCACTGAATCACACACTTTCGATACCACTATGGCATCGCTCACTGCTTGGGTGGGCGCGCTATCAACAATAATATGCTCGTATCGTGCTTTCAAATCTTGCATCAGGGCTTTGAAGCTATCCGAAGCGAGTAATTCTTGCGGATTAGGCGGTACTGTTCCGGCACAAATCAAATCAATACCTGACATTTCATCTGTCACGATACATTCTTCAAGCGTGTGGGTCCCAGAGATCAAGTTAGCGACTCCCGGCTGGAAGCCAGGTAGACTAAACTGACTAGCGAGTGTAGGACGACGTAAATCCGTGTCAATTAATAACACTTTGCTCAGTTGCCCCATAGCAAATGCTAAGTTTATCGAAACGGTACTTTTGCCTTCTTTAGGAACGCTTGAGGTCACTAAGATGGTTTTAGAGGGCTTATCAATATTCAGTAATTGTAAACTGGTTCTAAGGGTTCTCACCGCTTCACTGAAACTGTGATGCTTACCGTCAAAGAAATGTCTGATAGCGAGGTTTTTCTTCTTGCTATGTGCCTCCCACGGGATAAGGCCGAGCATGCGCTGCCCAAGCTTACGCTCAACGTCTTCAACTGAACGTATACCGCTATTGAGGGCGTCCATCGCTATAGCTAAAAACACGCCAAAGCCTAAACTGACAATAAAGGCAGCAGCAATAATTAAACCTTTCTTCGGTTTAGAGGGTGAACCAGGAGGGACTGCCAAATCTAGCATGCGCGCATTAGCTGATTCAAAGCCACCTAATTCTGACGTTTCATTTAAACGTGTAAAGAAAGAGCTATACAGCTGCTGATTGATGTCCACTTCACGTTGAAGTGCTTTATGCCTACTTTCTAAATTGGTTAACTTCCGAAAGCTCTCTTTGTTAACACTTACTTCTTGTTTTAGAGCGTCCAATTTAAGTTTCGCGGTACTAAACTCTGTATTCACACCAGAGATTAATGAGCGAATTTGGTCATTTAAACTCTCCTGAATAGAGGTTAACTCGGCTTGCGCTGCAATCATTTTAGGATGCTTAGGGCCGTATACCTTGCTTAGCTCAGAGACCTTGCTTTGGGCGCCGATTTGTTCACGCTTCACATTTTGCACCGCAGGGTGGTTTAATACTTCGGGTAAATCAGCCAACTCAGCTATTGTTGCCCCTGAGTTAACCTGATTATAAAGCACTTGAGCTCGGTTATAAGCAGCCTGTGCATCAATTAACTGACGACTAAGGTCTTGTAGTTCGTCGGCTGCAAGGCCTACAACGCCATCGATATTAACTAGTTTTTCAGTTTCGTAGAATTCAGATAACCGTTTTTCAGCAGTGGTGAGCTTGGTGCGAAGCCCTTGTAAACTCTCATTTAACCAAGTCGTGGCCTTGGTGGTCATGTCTAGTTTAGATTCAAGATAATTCTCAATGTATACATCGCCCACGGCGTTGGCTGCCAATGCTGCAAATTGACGATCTTCATGTTCGAAACTGATCTCTACGATTTGAGTATTAACGAGCGGGTTAATTTCTAGTGCCTGCATGACCTTGCCGGTAGCATAGCGTTTGCGCCCATCAAGCCGCTGCGCTTCAGTTTGAACTACCTTTTCTTTTTGCGGTAAAAAAGGCAGGGACTGAATGATGCTTTGCTTAATCGAAGCAAACTGCTTACTTACGAAGTTTGCTTGGCTAGCTTCATAGCCAGGAGCAAATGTTGGGTCTTCATAGAGTTTAAGTTTTTCAACCACTTTCTCGGCAATTTGACGAGATTGCAAAATTTCGTATTGCGTTTGAAAATACTCCTTTCTCGTGGCGTCAAGACCGTACACTTCTTCGATAGAGGTAATTTTAGCCTGCTTTGACTCAATCAGTAGTTTTGCGGTTGCTGTGTACTGAGGTGTGATAGACATCACAATGAGAGCCACTAATACCGTAATAAAAACCGCAAGACTGATAATTCGCCATAAATAACGACGAACCGTTTGCCAATAATGACCTAAATCAATCATTTCGGAGTCCAGTAATTTCGCCTCTAATTGTCCATTTGATTGCGCTGACATAAATATCTACATACCTTTTTTAAAAGAAGCTTTGCTGAACGGTAACAATGTCGCCGGGTAACACTATATCGTTTGAGTCTGCGTTTAACTGCTCAGGTTGACCAGATTCGTTTTCACGGCGAATAAAAATTTTGGTTTTTGATGCTCGCTCGGTATAGCCCCCCGCGAGCGCTGCAGCCTTGTTTACTGAAAGGCCAGGTTGATAGGGGTAGCCCCCAGGGCGCTTAACCTCACCATCAATAAAGAAAGGCCGATATTGGATCACGGTTACCGAAATGGAAGGCTCTACTAAGTAATCCCCTTTTAGGCCAGCATAAAGCTTCGCTTCAAGCTCTGCCCCCGTTAACCCCGTCACTCTTATATCCCCCAAGAACGGATAGTTAATCACGCCATGATTAGGTAATGTGGTGGTTAGCGAAAGATCTGACTGGCCGAACACGGTGACTTTTATTTTGTCACCAGAGCCCAGTTTATATTGGCTCAAACTGGCATCTAATGACCACGCGGCGCTACTAAAAAGCATAAGCCACAGCCAAAATACGGTTTTTGCTTTCATGTTTTCTCCAAATATAACAAGACTACAAGGTCACTTTTGCGGTTAATCGATAGATATTCTGATCGTAATCGATGACATCTCTATTACTATCGCGTTCGCTGTAGGTATAACCCAAGTTAAAGGTCAGCCAGCGCCTAAATTCGTAAATAACGGCCATGTTTATCTCTTGGATATCATCGCTGCGACCGCTGCCTTCATAATCATCCGTACCGAATGCAACGCCGGCTTGGGTGCGCAGGCGTTGTAGCCATTCATGCCGCCACTGAAGAGATAGGTCTTTACGACGAATAAAATCACCATCGCCATTGGTTTCACGTGCTTCATTTTGACTATCAAGAATGAAGGTCGCACGCTCTAACGGTTCCCAAACAATCCCCGCTTGCCATGTAGTGCCAGAAAAGCCGTTACGGCTGGCTGCATCAAAATCTTTATCTTGATAACCGATTTTCGCGTAACCAGAAGTAGACGCAGTGGATTGCCACTGGGCGCCGACCAGATAATTAGTTTCTAAGCTATCTCGAGTGGCAGAACCGTCTGGTAGAAAGGAATATTCAACGTCAGTTAGAGATGTTTCAAATAGTAAGTCTGTAGCAGCACCGACGTTGTAATAAAATGTTCCGACCACAGTGCTTTTACTTCTATCGCGCGCTTTATATTCATCGGTGTCAATTTTGTAATCGAGATCTCGATAGTTGAGATTTAATTCGAACCTAGCTTGGGCACTCAAGGCACCATACGAATAGGTAAAATCGACTTCACTTTCTTTGTATTCGTCAGGTTCAGAAAGTTCGGTCCCTGCGCCTCGAGAAAACGCAGTGCCGCGACCATCATGGCCGTCTTCAAAATCAATACTACTTTTAATACGGTGACGACTATTCAGTTCGTAATCTAACGAAGCGAATATCAAATGATCCGTGTAGTCATCTGCCGAACTTGAGAAGTAATCGCCTCGTGACAACTGATAACCAAAACGTAAACTATTTAATCCAAAGTTATTCACTAGGGTAAATCTAGGAGTAACAACGCTAAACCAGCTGTCTATTTCTTGCTCATTCCCTCTAGATTGTGTGACGTTATCATTAAAACCAACCGTCGTGGTTAAGGTTGGTACTAACTCAAATGCCCCAAGGTCAATACCGACTTCTTGAGCAAATGAAGATGTACACACACATGCCATTCCTATAGCGCTCGCTAATTTAGTCTTACTCATTCAATCATCTCTGTCTTAAAAGTTAAAATATGATTTTACTTAAACTAAGTGTATCAATTATCTGATGAAATTAGCGCATTGTTCTCAACTATAAGTGAAAACTATTACAAACAACATTGCAAAATACACTTGGCAAAAAGTCGCTAAGGGAGACATTAAGCGAATTTTATGCCACTAGTCGAGTATCTCAAAACTAGATGAACATTTGTAACCTATTTATAAGCTGAGCATATTAAACCAAGATGACGCCATGTAAAGCGTGTAACTATTGCATCTCAATAGGGATATTCTTTCACTACAATCATTTCAACCCGAAGATTTAACGAAAAAATAGACGAAGAATAACGAAAGCAACCCACAATTTGGCGCATTATCGCGCCTAAAACGCTCCAAGTAATCTTTAACCTGTATAAATCAATCCCATTTATTCCTGCTTTAGACATTGATTATTCGATTGATTTTTGTACAAGCTTTTTTTTAACCTCTTCTATTTGGCGATATAAGTAAAACAGGCAAATATCGCAAATAATTATGGCCCCATACTTGCTTGAGCTGAACTACTGATTTGGCTGAATATCAGTCAAATGACCTGAATATCTGAAAGTACTAAACAAAAACATTCAGAATTGTAGGAATATTGCACTGAATGTCATAAAAAAAACAAAAATATGTCGTAATTATACAACAGCTTAGCGTGGTATAATCTAAGTAGTTCGTATTGGACGGGCTTTAGTATCCAGTCAAGATATTGAAGTTAAATGGAATTTTTTAAGTTTATAACCTTTTAGATGTTGGAAATTAGCGACACAAAGTTGTCGCAAAATACAGACATCGCTTAATTTGAGTTACCTCATTATTAAGCGCTATGAACTTAATCAGCTGTACATCACTTTAATGGTAGAGACATCATGCATAACAAAAGCCCTGGGGGCATAATTCAGAGTAACCAAAGTAGTTTTTCTACACTTTATCGTTTAGTCGATATGGTTATTATCACCTTGGTGTATTTCCTTGTGTTGCTATATCAGGGGTTATCCATCAACTCCTCTGATTTATTGCTGCTTTTTGTGAGCATTATTTCTTACATGTTATGTGCGGAGGCAGTTGACCTATATCGTTCTTGGCGAACGGCCCCCAACACCATGATGATCAAATGGGCTATGATCGCTTGGGGAATTTCCTCACTTGTTACCACGACTTACGCCTTTATTTTCCCTGATAGTATTGCTGCATCAAACTTCGTCGTATTGAGCTGGTTGGTTTTGTGCGCCCCTACCCTAGTAAGTTGGCGCGTTGCGTTTCGCGAAATTCTATTCAGACATCGTAAAAAAGGCCATAACACCCGTAAAGCGATAGTTATCGGTGCTACTCAGTCTGGTTATAACCTAGCAACACAAATAATGGAAAATGACCAATTAGGGATCATTTTCAAAGGTATGTATGACGATCGTGCCCCAGCGCGTATTCCTCATGAAATTCAGCACCAAGTCATGGGCAGTATTGAGGATGCGGTAAAATTAGCCAAAAAAGGTGAAGTTGATTACATCTATATCGCCATGCCAATGAGCGCAGAAAAGCGCATTATGCAAATTCTGAATTTGTGCAGTGATTCAACGGCAACGGTTTATATTATCCCGAACTTCTTTATGTATAACCTACTTAATGCCCGTTGGCAGAGTGTTGGCTCGATTCAAACCTTGAGTGTATTCGATACGCCCTTTCAAGGTGCAGGTGATGTCACTAAACGTCTTGAGGACATAGTGGTTTCCTCTTTGATTTTAACCCTGATTGCCATTCCTATGTTGATCATTGCCATTGCGGTCAAGTTAACGTCAAAAGGCCCGGTGATTTTCAAACAAAATCGTTATGGTTTGGATGGTAAAAAAATTAAAGTCTATAAGTTTCGCTCTATGACGGTGCAAGACAATGGCGATAAGGTTCAGCAAGCGACCAAAAATGATGCACGTATTACTCCGTTGGGCGCGTTTTTAAGAAAGACCTCGTTAGATGAGTTGCCTCAGTTCATTAACGTGTTACAAGGCCGCATGTCAGTAGTTGGCCCGCGCCCTCATGCGGTAGCGCACAATGAGGAATATCGTAAGTTAATAGAAGGCTATATGCTGCGCCATAAAGTTCGCCCTGGTATTACCGGCTGGGCGCAAATAAACGGCTTCCGTGGTGAAACTGAAACCATCAATAAGATGATCAAACGTGTTGAATACGATTTAGATTATATTCATCGTTGGTCAGTATGGATGGATATTCGCATTATTTTAGCCACAGTGACGCGCGGATTTATTAATAAAAACGCTTATTAATTATTGCCAGTAGTAACGAAGAAAGCCGAGTTAACTAATATATACTCGGCTTTTTTCGTATTTATGCAAATAGGCGGCTGCCTATTCAATTCGATTATTTAATTTTATACCATCTGCTAGAACCGCATTAATTGGATGTTTAGTCAGATTCCTTGCCCTTAAAACCTCTGACTAGATTAACAGCCTCAGTTCAGGTGCTTCTGGCAAAGGTGCACCCGCTACTTAAATTCAAGCTATTTAAAGAGGCTAAGTGGAAGGAAACTATGTGCGCTTAATAATCATATAAAAAAGCCGAGACACATCAAAGATATGCTCGGCAAAGGGTGTCACACAATGAATTGTTTTCGCTGCGCTTTAGGCGGCTTGCTCGCTGTCATTAGCACTTTCGGCTGATGGAGCTCTTAGTAAATAATCAAATGCGCCTAATGCTGCATTTGCCCCATCACCCATGGCGATGATAATTTGCTTGTACGGCGCCGTTGTGACGTCTCCAGCGGCAAATACGCCTTCGATAGAGGTTTCACCTCGTTGCCCCACTTCGATTTCACCTCGAGCGGTCAAGGCGATATCGCCTTTTAGCCACTCGCTGTTTGGCACCAAGCCAATTTGCACGAAGATACCTGCCAGCTCGACATTTTTGCTGACTTGGCTTACTCGGTCTTGATAGATTAAACCGGTAACACGTGTGCCATCACCTACCACTTCAGTGGTCATGGCATTTAAGACAATGTCGATATTGTTAGCGGCTTTCGCTTTACGTTGTAGAACATCATCGGCCCGTAATTTTGAGTCGAACTCAAGTACGGTAACATGTTCAACAATATTGGCTAAATCAAGCGCAGCTTCGATACCCGAGTTACCACCACCGATAACGGCAACACGCTTGCCTTTAAACAAAGGACCATCGCAGTGTGGGCAATATGCGACACCTGCACCACGATACTGCTGCTCGCCGGGTACATTCATTTCGCGCCATCTGGCACCCGTCGCTAGCATCACTGTTTTACTGGATAACTGCGCACCATTTTCTAGCTCGATATTGATCAAGTCATCTTTTGATAACTTCACCGCTTTGTTGTTATCCATGATGTCCACGTTGTAATCTTTAACGTGCTGCTCAAGTCCAGTAACTAGCTTTGGCCCTTCAGTGGCTTTAACTGAAATGAAGTTTTCAATCGCCATGGTATCGGTCACTTGGCCGCCAAATTTTTCGGCAACAATACCGGTACGAATACCTTTTCGTGCTGCATAAATTGCCGCTGCTGCGCCAGCGGGGCCGCCACCGACAATTAGCATGTCGTAGGGGTCTTTATCGTTTAATGACTCTGCTTGCTTTGCGTCAGCTTGCGGGTCAATTTTACTTAAAATTTTATCTATGGTGACTGCACCTTGAGTAAACAGTTCACCATTTAGGTACACACTGGGTACCGACATGATATTGCGTTGGCTTACTTCTTCTTGGAATAAAGAGCCATCGATCATGGTATTGGTAATATTTGGGTTGATAACAGACAACACGTTTAATGCTTGCACTACCCCAGGGCAGGTCTGACAGCTCAACGAAACGTATGTCTCAAATTGATAAGAACCAGAGAGTGCCTTAATTTCGGCTACTTGCTCTTCACTGATTTTTACCGGGTGCCCACCACTGTTTAACAGTGCCAACACAAGTGAAGTAAACTCGTGTCCCATCGGTACACCTGCAAACGTAACTGAGGTGTTGTTTTTAACAGAAACAACCTCCATCGACGGTTTTCTTACATCACTTTTAGTCTGTGCTACAACATTAACTAAGGGTGATAATTCAGCAATTTCATTGGCAAGGTCACTTATTTCTGCTGATTTCTTCGCTTGATGTTGCTCATCAACAGCTATACGTAACTCCACTTGTGATGTGAGGTTTTCTAAATAGGTGGCCAATTGGCCTTTTAATTTTGCGTCTAACATTTCTTACTCCTATAGACTGAAGATGGGCGATGTCTTGGTTAACAGCCGGTTAGTACCCGGCTGAAAACAAAGGGCTGGCTTGCTAGTATCTGCCAGCCCATATTCAACAAATATCTACTGTTAGATTTTGCCTACTAGGTCAAGTGAAGGAGTTAATGTTTCTTCACCTGGCTGCCATGCAGCAGGGCACACTTCACCGTCGTGGTTCGCTACGTATTGAGCAGCTTGCACTTTTCGCAGTAGTTCGCTTGCAGAACGGCCGATACCAAGATCATGAACTTCAGCAATTTTGATTTCGCCTTCAGGGTTAACTACAAATGTTCCGCGAAGTGCAAGACCATCTTCTTCAATCATGACACCGAAATTACGCGTGATTTGGCCAGTAGGGTCGCCGATCATGGCAAATTCGATTTTGTTGATAGTATCTGAGCTGCTATGCCACGCTTTATGGGTGAAATGCGTGTCAGTCGATACTGAGTAAACCTCAACACCTAGCTCTTGCAATTTAGCGTAATGGTCAGCTAAATCGCCTAACTCGGTCGGGCAAACAAAGGTGAAATCAGCAGGGTAAAACATAAAGATTGCCCATTTACCTGCGATGTCTTTTTCAGACACGTCAACGAACTCACCGTTTTTAAATGCAGTTGCTTTAAAAGGCAGTACTTTGGTATTGATAAGAGATTGTGTCATTACGATATTCCTCGTTAAGTTAGTTTCGGGTGACTTCGAAATAAATAATAAGGATGTAGGGGAAGTAATTAAATTAATTAAAATCGATTATTGAAATCGTTTTTTCTGATTAAGGGTAGCTGCAATATTCAGTGGCTACTTTTGCACAGTTTAAAGCAAAAAACCGCTCAGTATTGTCCGATGGATAATACATGAGCGGTGAGAGGTTCTCTGCTAACGTGACCAGCACGCTAGAATTATAGGTTTTATTATTCTGAGTAAACCTTTATTGTTTAGCTGCGTTCAATGTCACTATTGCGAAAGCGAAACAGTCAGCTTTTCAGCACTGTTTTTTTCCGTTTCGACAAACTTTGACCACTGCTGCGCCATGCCTTTACTGCTTTTAAACTTCTCAGCTTCGGCCAGCTCATTCAGCGCATCGTTGTACTGCCCGACATTAAAGAACGCCATGCCTTTAACTAAATGTACTGTGCCTTCGTTGCGCAAACCGCCCTTTTCTAGTGCTGCCTCTGAAGCGGTAATCGCTTGCTGCCACTTTTCCATGTTCAGATAAATCTGACCAAGCTGAGCATCAAGTTCACCGTCGTCAGACAAGTCAGCCGCCGCTTTCATAACCGGCACAGCTTCTTCATTTTCCTTAGCTAACACCCAACACTGTGACAAAAACTTCAAATTTTTCAGATTTTTGTCAAGTGCGCCACTTTCAAAGCCTTGCTCTATTAAGCGTGCGCCTTTAAAGGGCATTTGGTGATAATAATAAAGCTGTGCAAGGTTAAACATATCAGAACCGCTTTCGATATAACCTTGTTGGTAAGCGGTTTCAAGAATGGCTAGCTGCTTTTTCTCTTCACCTAACTCGCCGTACATACCGCCTAGCTGAACCCAATACTTAGGCTCATCAAAGTGCTTCACGAGTTTTAGCAATACGTCTTTTACCTTTTCAGACTGCTTCAATTCGTAATACACAGCGCGCTGAAGTACGTACCAATTTTCATCAGGGATATCATCCTCGGCTTCAACGAGCTCTATCGCCTTTTCTATGTAAGCCGCCGATTTATCGTAAGACTTTTGTTGGTACATAGCCTGCGCTTTAAGCACATAGTTTTTAGCCGGTATTTCACTGTTAGGGTTGACCGCTGCATTTAACGTTTCCCAGCGCTCTAAAAACGCTACTGTTTTGTCAAAATTACCGCGCATCATGTGCAACTGAGCCAAACTAAACAATGTGCTTAACTCAAAAGATTCAGGAATAGGCTGCTGCTCTACAACGGTTTCAAAGGCAGTGATCGCCTCATCAAAGCGCTCAACATTGTAGTATATGAAACCATAGAAATTGTACATCATGGCAAGTTCGTAACTGTTCATCGAACTCGCTTTGCTTTTTACATTTTCTAAAGCTTCTAGGGCTTCATCAGTCTTACCTTCATCAGCTAAACTTTGCGAGCGTGAAAGCTGGTCATACACTTTTACTCTAAGCGCTGGTGTTCGTCGAGTTTCACGCTTACTTGCTTCTTGTGCCTGGGCACTTTTCATAGTCAGTGGCGTAACGTTTAAGCCAAGACCTACGACAGCACATAAGGTGAGCCCCAAAACCTTGCATGATAGATTATTACTTTTTTTACTACTTGTTCTCATCATGCCCCCAATTAACCATCGATCTGGAAAGTAATACGGTTTTGCACGCCAGCGACTTCTGCTGGCTCACCGTTCACGACCCGCGGTTTGTATTTGAATTTAAGCGCGGCGTCAATTGCAGCCTGATTGAATAAATCAGCTGGCTGTGCGTCTACCACAAATGGGTTTTTAACCGACCCTTGCTTAGATACAGTAAATTCAACAATCACGTAGCCTTCAATGCCTCTTGATAATGCGCGACGCGGATATACAGGTGCGACCTTAACAATCGGTAAATACTCACCGTCGCCTGACTCTAGCGCTAAACCACCGTCAAGAGATAAGCCTTCGTTTACGTCAGCCCCAAAGTCTAACCCGCTGCCTTCCGCATTTGGCGTAGGAGAATCCATTTGCGGCTGCTCCATCGCTGGCGGCGGAGTTTCAGGCTTGGGTGGCTTTTTAGGTTTACGATCTTTTTTCTGCGCGGCCTCTTCTTTTTTGACCCGAACAAAATCCAGCACACTGCCCTTTGGCGGCTCAGTCAACGCGCTGCCGCCGCTTTTAATCAGCGATTGCATGACGAAGAACAAGCTCAAAGTCACAATGGCTGACAGAATTATTGCTATCAGGAATCTAGGCATGATCTAGGGCTCTTGAGCTGCAATAGAAACATCAGTAATACCTGCAGCACGAGACGCATCCATAACCTTAATTAAGGTTTCAGTGGTAGCTTTCTTGTCTGCCTGAATTACCACTGTACCTTGTGGGTTTTCAGCATGAAGACGCTCGATGTTAGCTTGTACCGCACGGACATCGATTTTACGTTTGTTGATCCAGATCTCGCCTTTGTCACTGATTGCAACAAGTATATTAGCGCGGTCTTTCTTAACTGCCGTGGCCGCTTCTGGACGGTTCACATCGATACCTGCTTCTTTTACGAAAGATGCGGTTACGATAAAGAAGATCAACATGATAAATACCACGTCTAGCATCGGCGTCATGTCGATTGCTGCTTCTTCTTCATCCATCATATTTTGAAAATGTTGTTTCATAACTGTCTCTTCTAAGGCGCAGCAGGCAGGCTACTTGCGCTCTATTGTCAATGCGTCTTCTAGATGCGTACGTTCTGATTTCGTGGTGCGGGCTAACCATGTTGAGGCAAATACCCCAGATAGTGCGCCGACCATACCAGCCATGGTAGGAATGGTTGCTTTTGAAACACCTGATGCCATTGAACGCGCATTCCCTGAGCCAGAAATGGCCATAACGTCAAACACTTCAATCATACCGGTAACGGTTCCCATTAAGCCCAATAAAGGACATAAAGCCACCAGCGCTTGAATGATCGGAATACCAGCACCTAAGCGCAGGCTAACCCGTGAAATCATCGCTTGGCGTATCTGCTCTGCATTCCATGAACGGCGGTCAGTACGGGCATTCCAGGCAGCAATAGTTTCTTTCTTATATGCCTTGTGCCAGATAAACACGTACAACGCTCGTTCAAGGATTAGCAACCACATGACGAATATGAGAAACCCGATGACCAAGAGAACTTGGCCACCTGTTTCAGTAAAATCACGTATTGCTTCGAAAAATTCCAACATAGCTAATTACCTTAGGCGCTTGGAGTTGACTTTGCTTCCATACGCTCAGCGCGTTCAGCAATCACGCCTGACGCTTGCTCTTGTAGAATAAATACCACGTCTTTAGAGCGTGTGTTTAGCATTGCGTAGAGTAATGTCATCGGGATGGCTACAACCAAACCGAGTACAGTTGTTACCAACGCAGTAGAGATACCGCCCGCCATTAATTTAGGGTCACCTGTTCCGAACAAGGTAATTGCTTGGAAGGTGTTAATCATACCGGTTACCGTACCTAATAGACCCATAAGCGGTGCGACAACAGAGATAATCTTAATGATGGTCAGGTTGCGTGACAGTTTAGGAATTTCACCTAGAATTGCTTCGGTTAGGTGCAATTCAAGTGATTCTGTATCCGCTTCTGGGTACTTGTCACGTACTTGCATAACACGACCAAGAGGGTTGTTTGAGGTGAACTTGTCAGACTTAAGCTGCTTGTTCACTTTGGTTTTGATTATGGTCAAGCTGATAAGACGCTCTAAGGCTAACAACAAACCAATCGCGCCAACAATAAGGATGATGTAACCCACTAAACCACCTTGTTCAACACGCTCTTTTAAGCTTGGCGCTTGCACCAACAATTTAAGAATAGAACCACCTGTTGGGTCTAAACCGAACTCAACAAGCTCACCGTTAGACGCTTGAAGCGCTTCAGCGCTTGCTGTGTAACGACCTGCAGGTTGACGGATTAACTCACCTAATGAGTTAGTTGCCCCTTCATAATCTAGATACTTACCGTCAGCAACTAAAGCGAATGTACCAACACGAATCACTTCTTTGCTTACTTTAGCGCCGCCTGCTTCAACTACATCAGTAGTGAAACGCGTCACTTTGCCCGATTCGGTCATTTCGCGCTGCATTTCAAACCAAACACGCTCAATTTCATCAATCGAAGCAAGTTTTGAGCTTGAGCCCATAGATTGCGCCATTTCGTCTAAGAACTCTGCGCGATTAGGAATTTGCGCAGATATAACCGAGTTAAAGAATTTGCTTTTTGTATCACCAGCCACTTGCTGAAGTACACCAAACAATTCTTTTAGTGAACCTAAACGCTTGGTTAGCGCATCGTTCAAGTCACCCAGTTTAAATTCATTTTCTTCAAACGTCGTTTCTAAGTTTTCAGATGTTTGTAATGCAGCATCACGTGCTTTCGCCGCGTTGCGTAACATTTGATCTTGTTCAGCACGCTTGGCAATAAACTCTTTTTCACGTTCATTGTTTTGCGTTGTCTGTTGGAATTTACCTTCCTCTAACTGCTTAAGAAGTGCGTCTAAATCTAGGGCAGACTCTTTCTTTGGCAAAGGATCAGCGGCCATGGCTGTGGTTGCCGTTAATGTAACGAACAACGTAAGTGCGATATTTTTAACTAATTGATTCATCTTCATCGTGCTCTTAATCTGTGATCGCTACAGGCAACATCAGTAAGTCTGGTGCCATTTGTTTTTTGGCCATACGCAGGCCTTTAGTCACTTGAGTGCGGTAACTTGACGGTAGCGCATCCCACTGGCGTGTTTGTGCGTTCCACATACCTTGCATGCTTGCGTCACGCGTTTGGTATATCAACGCGGTACGACCAACGCGTAAAAAGTCTACGTTGCGCTCTTGGCCGTCGATGTTTTGTAAACCGGCATAGGCTTCAAGGGTGCGTCCGTAATCCATTTCCACTTGGTAAGCTTCCATCACGCGGCGGAATTTTTCTGATGGGGCAACATCTGCTTTGTCCATCATGCTTTTCAAACCAGCGATACGATTGGCACGCTCTTGCGCTAAGAAAGGCACATCAAGGGCGATAAACTGCTCAAGACCATCAATCATGCGCATCATTAACGGCGTGATTTGACGTTCAATAACACTTACGTCATCGATTGCAGCATTAAGGTCAGCCATTTCCTGCACTTGATTCTCAATTTGCTTGCGTAGCTGAGTGTTATAAACCTCTAAGCCTTCAGTCTCTTTGTTAATGGCTTTGAACTGCTGCAATTTATTATCAATCTGATCATTGATCTTATTGATTTTTTTCTGAGAGTTAGCAGCCGAGTCATTGATTTCTGTCGCTTTTTCAACAGCTGGCTTCAGGTATGCATCTTCCTGGGCGTAGCCAGATGCAGATAAAAGCAAACTTACACTGAGTAAGCTGGCTGATAACGTAGTGGTAGACTTCATGTACTCAAACCCTATTTGAAGGAAATGGCGAAATAGTCTAAACCTTGCGGATTAGCCAATTTCATTAAGAATTTGCGCAAGGATAGGGGTTAGTCGTGGCATTTTTATTACAGCTATGTGACGTATAAATGACAGTAATATTTCATTAATGTTACACGGAGTCATGGCGCGGTTTGCCCGCATGCGAAGTGGCCACTCTGGTCATCAGTTAAAGCATAAACTTCAGTGTTTTCTTGAATTAGCGCTCGGTTTCGCTTTTTTAGACGAATAGCTTTTGGCTGTATCTGAACAATTTTATAAGGCAGGGTTTTATGCTAAAGCGTGGTGCTAGCACGCCTAAATAATCAAATACAACGCAAATATGACAGCAATGTGTTCCCCTAATTCACACAATTTACGAGACATTGTTTCGTTACAAAGGCACAATACGCAGCCATCTTGTAGTGCCTTTGCATGAACATTGTCATCATGAGCTCTGCTCTTCGACGTGCAATATTCAAGCAATTGATTAGACTAAAGATTAGAACTTCGCTTAGCGAAAAAATGCGATGATACAATCGTAGAACGACATGTTTCGATAACCATGCATTTACTATAACCACACATTTACTAGCGGTGACACAATGACCAATTTTCATAAAGCAGCATTAGCCGTCTGTATCCAAGGTGCTCTATTTAGCCAAACTCTTAACGCGCAGGAAGCGCCAGCAACAAAAGAGAAAGGCCTAGAGCAAATCACGGTTACAGCGCAAAAACGTACGCAAAGTATTCAAGAAGTACCGATTTCAATCGCGACCTTAAACGGTGAGCGCTTTGAAAGCATATTTTCCGGTGGTGATGACATTCTCGCCCTAGCAGTGCGAGTACCAGGCTTGTACGCCGAATCGTCTAATGGCCGAGTGGCCCCACGTTTCTACATTCGTGGTTTAGGCAATACCGATTTCGATTTAGCCGCTTCACAGCCTGTTTCCATCGTGATGGATGATGTGGTTAAAGAAAACGTCATTTTAAAAAGCTTTCCCTTGTTCGATGTAGAACAAGTAGAAGTTATTCGCGGGCCACAAGGTACCTTGTTCGGCCGCAACACCACAGCAGGTATCGTCAAGTTTGACACCGCTAAACCGACCGAAGATTTTGATGCTTATGCCAAAATGAGCGTAGGTAACCTAGGCACATTGAACTTTGAAGGTGCTGTTGGCGGCGGTTTGGCCGAAGACTTATCAGGTCGTTTCTCTGTATTATCACAAGATCGTGACGACTGGATTGACAATGGCTTTACCGGTGAAAAAGACGCCCTTGGCGGCTTTGACGAAAAAGCGTGGCGTGGGCAGTTATTATATACCCCATCTGAAGATTTCTCTGCTTTATTAAACGTTCATGGCCGTGAACTAGACGGCACTGCTTCGGTATTTCGTGCCAACGTGTTCACCAAGGGCAGCAATGATTTAAATCAAAACTTTGACCGCGATACAGTCTATTACGACGGAGATATCGATGGTGATGGTGCTGATAATAACCCACAAGAATACGAAAACTATGGTGCGTCATTAAAGCTAGAGTTTGGCTTAGAAAACATGTCAATTACCTCTATCACTGCCTATGAAGAAGCCGAAGGCTCAAGCTTGGGCGATATTGATGGTGGTGTTTACACCAATGATTTAACCACACCGGTACCTGATGGATTAACGTCAGCAAACTTCAATTCAGGTTTTGAAGATGTGCTAACTTTCCCTGGCGCAATCGGCTTTAGTGCCGTTACCCAGGATAACCTAGACGACTTAGAGCAGTTTACTCAAGAGATCCGCTTTGCAAGTGAAACCGATGACGCCTTAAGCTGGCAAACGGGTGCCTTTTACTATGATTCGTCATTCAATGTGACCAGTATTGACGGTTACTTTGGTGCAACCACAGTATTCCATGAAAACACCACATGGGCCGTGTTTGGTCAAACGACTTATGAAGTCAATGAGCGTTTAAATGTTACGGGTGGAATACGTTATACCTATGACGAAAAATCGCTTCGCGTTGGTGAGCAAAATGTAAATGGTTTTGCCCTAGTGACTGGTGATGCAAGCGTTCAAGATTACGAAGACATCGATGTTGACGATGGTCAGATTAGCTGGGAGTTAAGCGCAAACTACAAAATTAACGGCGATACGTCCGTGTTTGCTCGTTTAGCCAATGGCTTTAGAGCTCAATCGATACAAGGCCGTGATGTCGCGTTTGAAGGCGCACCGTCAGTAGCTGACGCTGAAACTATTAACTCAATCGAGTTTGGTTTCAAATCTGACTTGTTAGACAACACTTTACGCCTAAATGCAGCGACTTTTTATTACCAGATTGATGATATGCAGTTCTCTGCCATTGGCGGTGGTGCAAACAATGTTGCACTGGTAAATGCAGATAAGGGTGTCGGTTACGGGTTTGAAATTGATGCGCAATATGTTGCTAGTGATTACCTAACCCTAACAGCCGGCTACAGCTACAACAAAACCGAAATTAAAGACGACTCATTAACCTTGTTGCCCTGTGGCACGAATGAAGCGTTTGGCTCAACCGGTAACTGTACTGTACTTGACCCTCGTCCGAACGGGTTTAACGCTGTGATCGATGGGAACCCGTTCCCGCAGGCACCTGAAACTATCTTTACCTTCACGGCTCGTTACGCAGTGCCTGTGGGTAACGACGGCGAGTTCTTCGCGTTTACGGATTGGGCATACCAAGGCGAGACTAACTTGTTCTTGTACGAGTCTGTTGAGTTTCAAACAGATGGCAATGTAGAAGGCGGTTTGCGCATTGGTTATGAAAACTTCGAGCACAACTACACAGTTGCTTTATTCGGCCGAAACATCACTGATGAAGAAAATGTTAAAGGTGCTGTCGACTTTAACAACTTAACCGGTATCGTGAATCAACCACGCATATTCGGTATTGAAGCGAAAGTAAGTTTTTACTAAACGCTAAACAAAAAAATGGCCTAATGACTTAGGCCAAATAAGCAAAAGGCAGATATTACATCTGCCTTTTTTTATATCTGGACATCAGCCTAATACAAATTATTTCGCTATTGTCTCGTTATCAGTCTCTTTTGATTGACGAGAAAACATGTAGATGAATAACAGCAAAATCACGCCTTGGATCATTATCCCTTGCCATGTGGCAGAAATCCCTAACCAGCTAACCGATATATCCAGTGGGAACGGCGTAATAGCAATGACGGCTGCTTCTTGTAAAGCGGATATCCCTTTGCCAGCTAACACAAAAGCTAGAATTAACATAAAGTACGCGCTCAATGCGAAGAAGCGTCCAATAGGCAATTTCACCGAGTATTTAAGCATTAACCAAGTGATGATGACTAATATCGCGATAGCGGCGAGTAATCCATACCACAAAAAGCTTACCTGACTGCCATCCCCTGCCGATTGGGTCAGTAATGACTGATAAAACAATATCGTTTCGAATACTTCACGATACACAGAGATAAAAGCTAATCCGGTAAGGCCCCATAAGGTCCCCTTACTTAAATGTCGCTCAACGTTATTTTGAATGTACTGCTGCCAAACAGCGGCCTGCGTTTTACTGTGCATCCAGTAGCCGACATAAAACAATATACCTGCGGCGAGTAAGGCAGCACCGCCTTCCATCAGCTCTCTTGATGCACCGCTGATCGTAATGAGGTTTTCAGCCACCCACCAAGTCACTCCACCAGCAATAAGTGCTGATGCCCAGCCAAAGTGCACATAACGAATGGCATCTTGGCGTTGGGTTTTTATCAATACCGTGATCAGCGCTAATACGATTAATAGCGCTTCTAGACCTTCACGTAATAGAATGATTAATGAAGCAGAAAACATCGCGTTATTTGACAACACAGCGCCGGTCAGCGTGCTATCAACCTGCTCTAACTGTTGCAATATCTGTGCAGATTCAGCCTGAACCTGTTCTTCATTGCCTTCAATGCTGAGAACGTTACGAAAGTTCAATAGCTGTTTTTCTACCGACTTACGTAAACCACTATCTCGCGCGTCAAGGTTATTCTCGATTAATTCAAAGCCATCAAGATAGGCGCTTACAGCAAGGGTCTGTGCTTGGCCTAGGTCACCAGCATTGTATGCGGTTACTGCTGCAATCAGGTTATTTTTGGCAGTCGAGATAGGAGAGTCGCCTTGCTCAAAAAACACCTCTGAAGACGCACGCCATTGTTCAACTTGCTTTTGACTTATATCGCTATTTTGTGCAGAAACCTGTAATGGATTATTGTTGATCCAAGCTTGTAACTCTAAGCTTGGCGGGCCAGCACTGGCCGTCTCACCAGTGCTTTGAGTAAAAGCCAAGCTGCCTACATAAAACGCCAAAGACCAGCGCTGTTGATCACTCAGTTCGGTAAATGCACGCATGGCTGTGTCATCTAGCCCTGCGCTAATCGCATCGTATAATCCTAACAACGAACGATTTTGCGCGCGTTCTATCTCAGTGAAATCGGTTGGCTGAGGGCTGAAGTTTTTCGCCAAAGGGCCGTCTCCTTTGCCTGCGGGTCCATGACATGCTGCACAATTTTCCGCGAATAAGGTATCTACCTGCGCTTGGGGTAGTAAGCGAGACGGTAATTTTAATGCGGGCGATATGGCTAACAGTTCTTGACGAATTTGTAGGGTAAGGCTCTGTATTTCTCCCATGCTGGCTTTAGCAAGGATGGCTTGCTGCAATGCCCTGGCATTCGCTAATACTGATGTTTTGCTCAAATCGAAGCCTGGCGCAGCGGCACTTTCGATGACTTCGCCTTTTTGCAAAATCAGTTTGGCAAACTGTTGCATTTCAGCAAACTCATCTTCGCTAGCGATTTCGCCATCAACCACAGCTTCAGAATAATCAACGCCTATGTATTCAGCCATTTGCAAAATTTGTCGGCTCTGCGTCACCACATCAATAGAGGTGCTCGTTTGTGCAAAACTTGAGAACGTCATTATGCCAAGTGCCAAAACGGCGGCAGTATGACTGATGATTTTTTTACCTACGCAACTGACAAGCAATCGAGATAAACGTGAGAAATTTAATGAAGAATACAAGATATAACCTTAACCTGAGGGCAATTACGTGAGTGAGCATTGGTCAAACGCCCACAGCTAACAAATGAGAATAGTTATTATTTTACTTTTAAGTCGTTACGTAATCAACGCTAAGTGCTCTCGCCGCACAGTGCTAAAGTACTATGTTTGAGTTGCCCTGCACGCCCTATATTCACTGCTGTCACTTACAAAAATAACGAAAGAGGACAGTATGAAAACAATAAAAGAATGTTACAAAATACGAATGCTAGCACTATTAATGTGTTTAGCTCTGCCTTTGCAAGCGCTAGCCTGCAAAGATGCAGTGGTGTTAGTCCATGGCAATACGGCCACGCCAGCCAGTTGGGATAACACTTATGATCATCTGCTCGCTAATGGTTATTCCACCAGCGACATATATCGCCCAGACTGGGGATCGAAGAGCTGCGCGGCTTGCAATAACCACAGCGGCAGTGAAGAAACGCCTGTGCGCCAAGCGATTCAAAGCGCCCTAGCCTCATCCTGTACAGGGAAAATTGATGTGATTAGTCATTCAATGGGCGCCACATTAGCCGCGCAGCAGATTGATAAACTTGCCGTGGCAAATCAAGTAGATACTTTTGTGGGCATTGCAGGGGCGTTTTTAGGTCTAAAAAGCTGTGGTTACTACCCCTTTAACGTGTGGAGTTCTACATGTGGCTCTGCTGGTTTATCTGTTAACAGCCCCTTTTTAGACAGTATTTACAACGTACCACTAGCATCTAAAGTGTATTCAATGAAAAGCTATTTAGACCAAATAGTGTGTGCAACGGGCAGTTGCACGGTGGGCGGCGTGCACAGTAGCCGCATCGCAAACGAAGATGCGACGTTCAGTTACGCGCTTGGGCATTTTGGTTTGCAAACCGATACTGCGGTGAAACAGTACCAATTAATTCAATAGGGTTCAGGTCTCGGACAAAAAAGTCACCGAGGAAAGCCACCGCACCTAGCGGTGGCTTGATACGAGCGTTATATTGACATTAGCTACAGGTAATTTGTTTGAATATGGGGTAACACTGATTCTTACTTCCGGTGGATTTGGAAACCCATGTTTTGCTGCTCCAATCAAATTCGTTGTAAGATGACTCGTCTTCCCCGCAAAACATTTCCCCAGCAATAATTTTGGAGTAAGTCTGTTTTTTTTCTTCGCAGAAGCCGCTGCCATTGGTGGCAGTGACAAAAATATAGTCTAGTTGACCGTACTGATTAGTGGATTTTGGGTAATGGTAAGTTGTTGCGGCAAGTGCATTAACTGACAAAGACCCCAACATAAGGCAAACAGCAATTTTTAATTTCATAACTCGTCTCCTTTTTAAACTGACGACCAATTCGCCAGCACGTAAAGGTTAAATTATTTACCTTAAAGTTATGGTGACACTCCTATGAATTTTTATTAGCACTTTTATTTCACAATGTAACTGGAACGGCTAAAAAGCAAAAAAGCCAACCGTTTAAGGTTGGCTTTTAATAGCAATGAATTTAAGTGATATATCGATACTAGAAATCGTACCGGTAGCTCAACTTAACTGTGGTACCAATAGAACGGGTGCGTACATCGATTCCGTCTTGCGTTACTTCTTGATCTTCACCTAACAGATTTTTTAAGGTCAATTTGACAGTCGTATTAAAATCAGGGAAATAAGAGTAAGTGGCATCAAGCGAATTAAATGGCTGTTCATAAGCGTCTTCACGCCCATTGATACCCGAAGCAATAATTCGCTCACCAAAGACGTTATACACTAATGAACCACTGTGGTTACCATTTGCAGAATCATAACTAAGCTGCATGTTCACCACATACTGAGAATGGCCTGTCATGCGTTTTTCAGTATTGGTTAAGTTGCCCGCTGAGGCCGCATCAACAACTACCTCTGAGTCACTTAATGTGATATTACCAGAAGTAAAGAAGCCATCTGATACCCAGCTTAAGTCATACAACCATTCTGCTTCAACACCATACACTTCACCAGTGTCGCCATTGGTGAAGTTTGCCGTATAGCTTGCATCACCCACACTTAGCGTGGTTTCAATTGGGTTAGTAATATCTTTGTAGAAAGCAGAGAATGCGAGGTTGTCACCATCGTCGAAATACAATTCATAACGTAAATCGTAGTTTTTCAACGTGGTTGAACTTAGCGTTGCGTTACCAAAGGTACGAATATCCGTTAGTGGATCATCGTAGGCTACCGGCACAACTTCACGCAAATCTGGGCGAACGACCGTTTCGCCGTAACCAAAACGAAGCTGATAATCGTCGCCACCGATATACGTCAAGCTAAGCGCTGGATAGAAATCATCGTCGTTCACTGTTCCATTAAGAATATCGTCTTCGCTGTAGAAATTATTTAAATCTTCTTCGGTAAAGATCAAGCTAGATGACGATAAAGAAACTTGCTTAAATGCCTCATAACGCAAACCACCACTGATCCGCCAAATACCTTTATAGAAGACATCAAAAGCAGCATAGCCAGCATCAATCTTCTGAGCAGCCAAATAATCATCGGCTTCAGGAGCGATAGGCTCGTTAAAGCTAATCAACATATTGTCATCGATAAACTCGTCGGTTAAATAATTGGTTATCGATAAAACATTTGATATGTCGTCATTCACTAACGTGGTCGAACGGTTGTTATCCAAGAAGAAACTCGAGGTCGTGTAAATTCTAGCACGGTCAATAAAGTCCCAGCCTCCCTTAAGTTCCACTTCCAAATTTTTGAAAGTCAAAGGCAGCGTTACATTACCGCCCCAAGACTTCATGTTATCTTCCATGTCAACAAACTGATAGTTAGCTCGCCCTTGGGCTCCATCAATCAGAGACCCAGTATAAGTACCGTTGTCGAATGTATCAGTGAACTCATACTGCACATTTAACGGGTTTTCTGTTTCGGCTCTAGATTCTGTGTATTGCCAATCAACCCCTACACCCATGTAATCCAAAAAGGTGTGTTGTCCGCGGAATTGGTCGACATCAAGCGTTCGCTCTTCATACACGAAGCTGTGTGTGCGATCCGCTTCATTGTCAGCCGCGATCGAGATATTTTGACTTGGGTTCTGGAAAATTGAAATTTCAGACTCGTCTTCATTATCTTCGATATAAATTTTGGTGTAGCTAATACTATGTGTATCTAGCTTGTAGCCAACACTGAACAATCCGTTTATACGCTCTTCTTCAGTCGTCATTTCAGATTCAGCGTATGTGTCGTAACAGGTATTTAGGATATCATCAGCAGTGGCTAGTTCAGTGGAGCAATTGTCAACAGGCGTTGCACTTGTTACCGCATTCGAGCGATCTGAATACGTCCACTTACTGTCATACGCCAGTGAGGCCAAAAAGCCGATTTGGCCACCAAAATACTCTTCATCAAAACTGTTGCCAATAAACGCCTGAGCTGAATAATTGGGGTCTAAAGACTCGTCTTTTAGTGCCAAGTTACGTGGCAGTGACTTGGCTAAGGTTTTGTTGACTGCGCTCGCTTGGGCTGCTGCAGTAGTATCCCCACTAACCAAATTGTCTTGACTAATAATACTCGCTAAACCAAAGTTTCCGCGGTATTGCGGTATCGCATCGGTTAATGCTTGAGGAATACCATTCTCATCACGGTTGTAGGTATAACCGTCAGAGTTATTAGTGTTGCCCTCGACAGCGACTTGAATACCCGCGACAAACTCTGTCGGTATTGCTTTGGTACGAATATCAACGTTACCCCCGCCAAAAGCGGCCGGCATATTCGGTGAATAGGCTTTTTGCACAGAGAGACTTTCGATAACGTTTGCTGGAAAAATATCCAACGGGATAACGTTACGGGTTAAATCTGGGCTTGGGATACTGGCACCGTTCAAGCGTGCGCTTGAATAACGCTGACCAAGACCGCGCACATAAATAAACTTGCCGTCTACCAACGTTAAACCTGTTACGCGGCGAAGCGCCGAGGCCGCATCACTATCACCAGTACGTGAAATTTGCTCTGAGCCTAATATGTCCGCAACGAAGGCTTGATTTTTACGCTCTTCGATAACGGCAGCGGCCGTTCCTTGAAGTCGAGAGCCTGTTGCTACGACTTCTTCCATGACCTGACTTTCTTGTGCGAAGGTTGACCCTGCACTAACCAAAAGTCCCAGTCCTACCGAGTAGGCGACTTTTTTAAGTTTGTATTGATTGCTCACCTTTAACTCCTAGCTATAAATCAAAAAATAGGCGCAACTAGGCGCCTATTAATCTAATACAAAATTGGTTACTCGTCGGCTGCTGCGTTTACAAACGCATCGTTAGCCCAGTTATACCAATCAGAAGTTGTATCAGTGTCAGAAATTGCGCCGATGAAGTCAGTTGCTTCAAAGAACGCATCTAGCGTAGAGGCATCAAATGCAGAAATAGTGATGTCTGTGCTGGTGGTTAATGTTGCAAAGCCGTTTGCCGCAAGTACGTCAGCGTTTCCGCCTACCACTTCACTTGAGTTTGCTTCGAACCATTCTTGTACTGTGGTTGAATCAGAACCAGAGGTAACTGTTTCACTGCCAGCATTAGCCAATTGAGCACATGCAGCAACAGAGTTATGAATAGAAGCTGAGCCATTTACGATAACTTCTGCAGCATCACCACTGTAGTTAATACACCAGGTTTGTGTCGCAACTGGTTTAACTAATAAAGTGTTGTACCAAGTAGCAGAAATCATGTCATCTAGCTTCATGGCAATTGAAGGATCACCGTCACGTACAGAGATATTATCAGTGGTAATAACCGTTACGTTAGCAAGTACCGGAGCTGATGCTGGCGCTTCTGCTGATGATTCACCTTTAACACCATCAGACTCAAAACCACCGTTACCCATACTCACAGTTTCACCACTGTTATTTACCACAGTGCCTTGCTTAATCAACACGTACTGTGCACGACCTTGCCAACCGGCATCGATATCCAAGCTATCATCTTGGGTATCAGTGATAACAATGTGCTTAATGTCTACTGCGCCACCGAAGAATTCGATACCGTCGTCGTATCCTTGGTAAATATCGATATAATCGATTTCAGTACCTGAGCCTACAGCGAATAAGCTTAAAGAGTTCAAGTCATTACCGGCTTCAGCACCTGAAGGTAAGCCACCAGCGTAATGAATTTTCACGAATTTAAGTGTGCCACTGTTATCAGTGTTGTCATTTCCGCCGTAGAAGCTGGTTACGCCTTCACTAACAGCATTACATGTTGCTGCAGCGCGTTGTGCATCTGTACACTGATCGGTAATGCCCAAACCATCAATCATAATGCCGCCCCAATCTTGGTATTGAGGACCACTGCCTACTGCGTCAAGGCGAGCGTATGCATTGCTTGAAGTAAAGGTGATTGGGTCAGCGTACGTACCTTCTGCTTCAATGTTCGCGCCGCGATTGATTAGAATGAAAGACGTTGTTTGGTTAAATGCAACATCAGCACCCGCATCTACGGTTAACGTTGGGCCATCTGTGTCGATAGAACAAGAATCACTTTCATTGTTACAGCCTTCACCCATCACAAGTGAGCCTAAGAACAAGTGAACACCGTCATTACTCAAATCAGTTAGGGTTACGTCTGTAGTAATAGGGTTGCTTGCGCTTACGAATGCAGTGTTATACGTACAATCAGTGCCGTCGTATGAACCTTGAACAGTTTCACCGCTTGTATTTTCGTAAGATGCACACACATTAGTTGAACCTGAGTCCCCGCCACCCGTAGTTGGGTTAGTCACACTATTGTCAACACTGTTATCAATAACAGTTGGCGTGACTTTAATATCACCACCACAGCCAGCTAGTAATAAAGCAGTTGCTACTGCAGATGCTTTGAAAAGATTCTTAAGTTCCATGATGTTCTCCGATAAACGAGTGTTTTTTTAATGTGTTTTAAAATTTGCACGAAGATTACCGGAGCTCAGTGACATTTTTGTTACATATAAAAACTGTCAGAAAAGTTTCACAAAAGTGTCATGGATAAAATTCCATGACCGAGGGAATGAATAGAAATATTCTCAAAAAATGTTTAATTTCAATACACTAGCATTGGTCTAGCGCAAAGGTGGCATGTAAAGTTAACGGGGGAGAGGTTTAATACCAATTCCATTAAATAGTTGCTGAGTGACTAATTATTAATGGAGTTGGTTTAAACCTTGGTCTGCTTGATGGATAACTCGTGAGAAAATGCGAACGAGAACTCACTGCCCTCACCCACTTTACTCTTTATACGTAACCGTGAATTGTGGTGATTGAGAACATGTTTAACAATGGACAGCCCCAACCCCGAACCACCGGTTTTACGTGAGCGGGCTTTATCAACTCGATAAAAACGTTCTGTTAGCCGTCCCAGATGTTTCGCTTCAATACCATAGCCATTGTCTGTGACTAAATAGGTGGCTTGACCATCAACTAGCTTCCACTGAACGTGTATTTTGCCTTGTTCTTGTGTGTAATGGATGGCGTTAAATAATAAATTAGAAAAAGCACTGCGCAGTTCAGTTTCCACGCCATAAACCTGCAGGTTTGAATCTACATCCATGCTTATGGTGTGCTGCTTAGCACTGTTGAGGGTATCGGCCTCAATTTTTATGGTGTTGAGAATTTGTGGCACATCGACAATGTTTTCGGTTGTGCGCTCGTTACTAGCTTCAATTCTAGAAAGCACTAATAACTCTTCAATCAAGCATTGCATACGTGTGGATTGAGAACGCATTTCTTCAAACGCTTTGGCCAAAAAGGCTTCTGGAATATTCGTAGCCCCTGGCAAGGTTTCCAAATAGCCATTGATAACCGTCAAGGGCGTGCGTAACTCATGTGACACATTCGCCACGAAATCTTTGCGCATTTTTTCTATTTGCGTCAGCTTGGTGACATCTCTGATCAGCAGAAGTAAATGCTGATCACCATAAGGCATGATGCGATATTCAAGAATACGTTGATCATTGACCGGAGAAGGCACTTCGATTGGCTTTTCGTAATCTTTTTTATGATAAAACTCGATAAACTGCGGGTGGCGTACCAAATTGTAAATTCTGCGACCTGCGTCGTCAGGCCAGCGCAGGCCCAGCTCAATACGCGCCAGACGGTTACACCAAATAATCGCCGCGTTTGCATCAACTACAACGGCGGCATCAGGTAGGGCTTCAGATCCTTCGCGGAAGCGCTTTACTAATAACCCAAGTTCTTTGCGTTTGGCTCGATTACGACGCTGCAGCGTATAGATGCCATCATAAATATGCTCCCATACTCCATTAACCTTAGGCGGAGTAATTTTTTTACTCTGCCACAGCCAATGGTTTAGGCGATATATATTCCAATAATGGCCAGCTAAGAGCAATAAGGCTCCAATAGCAATCGCAATACTCAGTTCAGAAAAATACCAACCAAGTAAAGTGACCACTAGAAAATAGGCCGCTACTCGGCCCAGGCTTCTTAGCCATGAGAAAGGGTAGTACATGGCAGCAACTGTTCTCCTTTGCAGCCGACGAACAAGGAAGTTCAAGTATAACCTGAGTAGATTACACTTTTACTGAGAAACGATAACCTGAGCCACGTACCGTTTGGATCATACTATCATGACCAAAGCGAGAGATGGCCTTGCGCAGACGCCGAATGTGTACATCAACGGTTCTATCTTCTACGTATACATTTGTTCCCCAAACATTATCGAGTAGTTGCTCTCGGCTGTATACACGCTCTGAATGAGACATAAAGAAATGCAGTAATTTAAATTCTGTCGGCCCCATGTCCAGAGGTTCATCATTAGCCGTTGCTCGATGAGAAACCGGATCAAGCTTCAAGCCATTAAACTCAATTAACTCATCACTCGATGTAGGAGTAACACGCCTGATCACCGCTTTGATACGAGCCACTAGCTCTTTAGGTGAGAATGGTTTTGTCACGTAATCATCGGCACCAGAATCAAGCCCACGGACTTTATCTTCTTCTTCACCACGGGCTGTTACCATGATAATGGGAATATCCCGGGTAAATTCGTGCTGCTTTAAACGCTTTGCTAGTTGAACACCGCTGCCCCCAGGTAACATCCAATCTAGTAAAATAAGATCAGGGTAAGGTTCAACGACCTTTTCTAGGGCGACATCAAAGTCTTCTGCCTCAATCGTTTCATAGCCAGATTGCTCTAAGACAAATTTTAACATTTCTCTGATTGGCGCTTCATCTTCAACCAGTAATACTCGTTTGGCCATCTTCAATTTCCTGTTCATGACAAAGTCCGCAATTATTCGTTAGGTCTGTGACATTTTTATTAAAGTTACCATAAAGAGCGTAATAACCCTGCCTAAAACACTTAACTAACGCAATTTTTTTGTCATATTAGAGAAATAAACCGCGAAAATTCAGTTAGTTGCTTTACGTGACAGCTAGATTGCAGGAATTAATAGTCACTTGTTAATTTTATCTAGAGCGCATATTCTTAATTTTCATGTCTTACTCGGATCAGCAAATGACTAACGAAAAAAGCACCTTATCAAAGAAACTTTTGACTCGTGTGCTATCGGTTTACTTCATATTGACTGTCATTGTGACAGCGGGACAAATAGTGACCGAATATGTGAACGCTAAAAGTCATATTGCAGGCGAATTACAAACCTTAAAAAACACCTTCAGCACCAGTTTGACCCGAGCAATGTGGGAATTAAATATGGCGCAGGCTAAGTCTATTGCCGTCGGCTTAATGGAACTTCCTATTGTTGAAGGTGTACAAATTCGTGACGAGAATGGACAATATATTGCAGATTTAGGGCGCACCTCTGAGCAGCCTAACTCCCCTATTATCAAAGGGGTTGTGCAAGATCATGTAGGGGGTACGTTCGGTTATAGCTTCCCGTTAATATTTGAATTTTCAGGGCGCACGTCACTGGTCGGTGACGTTGCTTTATATTCCAGCGCGCAAATCATATTTAGTCGAATCGAAGTTGGTATTTTCTTTTTGATTGGTAATGCAATCATCAAAACCGCCTTCTTAGTTTTCTTGTTTATGAGTGCTTTTCGTACCATGTTGACGAACCCTTTAAACGAGTTGCGCCAACAGATTTCTGACTTTGATATCGACGATCTAGAGTCGTCGAAACTGCATTTGAATGTGCCTGACAAGAACGAATTTACCTTATTAGAACAAGCCTACAACGGTTTAATTGACGGCATGGCTGACTTTCAAAAACGCCTTAACGGTGCTCAGGCTGAACTGCAAGACGCCAACCGATTACTTGATGACCATAATATTTCTTTGGAACAAGAAGTTGCCAAGAAAACGGCCACATTGAGCAAAATCATGCTCGATTTAGAGCAACAAAAAGATGAGCTTATTGTCAATCAGCGGGAGCTGCGCCAAGAAAACGAGAATCGCCAGTTTATCGAAGATGAATTACGTAAAAGAAACAATGAGTTAGCCTCATCAATGGATACGCTTCAATTGGCTAAAGATCAGCTGGTAGAATCTGAACGAATGGCATCTTTAGGTGGTTTGGTCGCTGGCATCGCCCATGATGTTAACACCCCACTTGGCGTAGGTGTCACTGCCACCAGCTTTTTACAAGAAAGGCTTAATACGTTAGAAAAAGCCTACCAAGAAAAAACACTCACCGGCAGCACGATGAACACGTTTTTGTCTGACGCCCAACAAACGATCACTCTGCTGACAAACAATTTAAATCGAGCCTCGAATTTAATATCGAGCTTTAAACAAGTCGCGGTGGATCAGGCGAGCGAAGCAGAGCGAGAAATTAACCTCAAAGAATATCTTAATGAGATTATCCAATCATTAGCCCCAAGCCTGAAAAAAACGCAGCACGTGATCAACATTAGCTGCCCTGACAGTGTGGTGATTGTTTGTGCGCCAGGCATGCTAGCGCAGATTTTTACCAATATGGTGATGAATTCAATTATTCATGGGTTTGAAGACATGAGTAAGGGCACGATTGATATTAAAGTCACCCAACAGCCTGAAACACTGACAATCGACTACAGTGATAACGGTAAGGGCCTGCCTCAGGATTCGTTAGCAAAACACTTTGACGCTTTTTACACCACGCGCCGCGGAAAAGGTGGCAGTGGCTTAGGTACGCACATCATGTACAACTTGGTAACGCAAACGCTGAAAGGCGATATTGAAGTATTCAGTGAGCCAGGCAAAGGCTTACAATATGTGCTGACGATCCCGCTACATTCTCAACGCTAGGTTTGGCAGTTTTAGCTAAAGACTGCTAGGCTAGCGGCCATTTTTATTTATCCGATATTGTTTTCAATTTCTTATCAACGGGCATTCATTTTATGTGGTTCAAAAACCTTAAACTTTACCATCTGACGCAAACCTTAGAGTTAACTGAAGAAGATATTCAAGACAAACTTGCCGAGTTTCCATTCCGCCCTTGCGGCTCTCAGGAGCTTGCAACTATGGGTTGGACATCTCCCGTAGGCCAAGGCGAAATGCTAGTGCACAGCGCCGGCGGCAAGTTTTGGTTAACGTTAAAAAAACAAGAGCGTATTCTTCCTGCCGCTGTTGTAAATGCTGAATTAGCCGACAAGGTTGCGTTGGTAGAAGCCGAAACAGGCTCAAATGTAGGCAAGAAAGCCCAGCAAGAAATGAAAGAAGAAATTATTCAACGTTTATTGCCTCAAGCATTTACCAAAAACAGCTTTAGCCATGGTTTTATTTCCACACAAGATAACCTAGTTGTGGTCGATGCCAGTGCTGATGGCAAAGCAGAAACCTTTTTAGCCATGCTGCGCAAGGCCCTTGGCTCGTTACCTGTTGTACCTTTAGCCAAGCAAAGCGTACAAGAAGAGCTGACTCACTGGCTAACCGACGATGCGGTACCAAATGATGTGGTGATCCTCGAGGAAGCCGAACTTCGCTCAATGGAAGAAGACGGAGCGATTGTACGCTGCAAAAACCAAGATCTTGGCAGTGAAGAAATCATGAACCATTTAAGCGCTGGCAAAACCGTGCAAAAAGTGGCTATTGAATGGGACGAAACGTTTAGTGCGTTATTACAAGAGGATATGGCGGTTAAACGCTTAAAATTCACAGATGTAATGACTGAGCAAAACGACGATATACCAAAAGAAGACAAACTGGCAAAAATGGACGCTGATTTTGCGTTGATGTCTGCTGAGATTGTACGTTTCTCAAAACGTTTGGTAGAAATATTCAACTTGCAGCAAGACCAAGAATAATATCGCTCTAGGTTAATAAGTAGCGAAAGCCAAAACGAAATAAGCCAGCATAATGCTGGCTTATTGCTATATAGCTGCGCTGTAACGCGCTATCACTGTGCTTGCTAAGCAAAAATAGCGGAAGCGCTATCGTACAGCTCTTGGTAATCTTCAGATTGCAAGATAGATAGATCGGCTAAAATACCTTTTTGCACGGCTAAATTAAGCAAAGCATCTTTCTGAGAATCAAACTGCCCTGCCAAAACTGCGCCTAACCGAGTAAAATCAAGGTAAGAAATCATATCCGTTTGTACTGTCATGTCATGCCAGTTCTCTGCGACATTAACAAACTCTTGTTCGAAGCCCCATTCACGCATGATGCTAGCACCAATTCGCCCCGCTAATTTATCAATTGCTACATTCAAAAACGTAGGATTAGCAAACACCTCAGGGTGACGCTCCGCTTCCGTTAGAATCGGTAATACACCTATATTGTGTACCAATGCAGCCAAAGTCATAGTATCTAGGTTGAGTGTACGGTTTTTCGTTTCCTTGATATGAAGCTGCATCACAGCCATAGACGCTGCAACCACTTTTAAATTTTGTTGCCACACTTTATCTAAGTAATTTTTAACAATGTCGTTTTTAGATACGAACAGCTGCTCCATGGCCAATGCGGTGGCAATGTTTTTAATTTGACGCAGACCGATACGAGTTACAGCTTGAGACGTAGAGGTTACTTTAACACTGCGCCCCATGTACGAGCTGTTCGATATTTTAATCATGCGCGCAGAAAGAGATGGGTCTTGCCCAATCACATCTGCCATCGCATTGAGATTTATATTCGGGTCATCTGCAGCTTTACGTACTTTAAGCGCAATTGCCGGAAGCGTTGGCAGGACTAGGGTATCGTTGTTTATTTTCTCGACCAAGATGGTTAATAGCGCGTTCTCTGTAGACATTTTCCAACCTATTGTGTGTATCACTCATTGTTTAGCCAGTTCACTTACTATAGCAACCTAGCACCAATCTGCATCCAAGCATTTGATATAATTGACGAAGCTAACCTTTTTCAGTCTCTGCTTTTTCATCCACGTCGTTCAAATAATCCTAACATAGAATTTTCATTTCACGACCCGTCTTTATAAATATCTCAGTTTACAGATAATTTACTCTAGCGATATTGCGTGTTAAAAGACTCACTACTTTTGTATTTCTTAAAGGTTTTACTATGTGGAAAAAATCCATTATCAGCGCCATGTGCGTCGCTGTACTCACTACAGGTTGTACAACTTCATCTCAAACTAAGCCCAATCCAGGGTCAGCAGCGGCGGCTCAGCCTCTCACTCTTCTTCCTGATAGCGAGAATCGCTTAGATATATATCAAGCGGTGCCATTAACGGCTGATTTGTCTTCTTTGTCAGCCAACCAAAAGAAAATGCTAAGCCTGCTGATAGACGCCAGCAAGATAATGGATGATTTATTCTGGCAGCAAGCCTACGGCAGCGATAAAGCGCAGTTTTTAGCGCGTATCGCAGATAACGATGTGCAAAAATTTGCTGCGATCAATTATGGCCCCTGGGACAGACTAAATGGCGATAAACCTTTCTTAACTAACACGAAAGAAAAACCGTTAGGTGCTCAGTTTTATCCTCAAAACATGACAAAAGACGAGTTCGAGCAAAGCCAGTTCGCCGATAAGACAGGTTTGTACTCTATGGTAGTGCGCAATGAAGATGGCTCACTTGCTTCGGTGCCTTATGCCGAGTACTTTTCTGAGCCATTACAAAAGGCGGCGGCTCTTTTAAATAAAGCGGCGACGTTAGCTGATGACGCCGAATTTGCTCACTATCTCAATTTACGCGCCAAAGCGCTGCTGTCAAACGAGTATCAAGCATCTGACTTCGCGTGGATGGACATGAAAAACAACCCCATCGAATTGGTCATTGGCCCTATCGAAACATATGAAGACCAATTATTTGGTTATCGAGCCGCATTTGAAGCTTACGTGCTCTTAAAAGATCTTAGTTGGAGTGAACGCCTGAGCAAATACGCCGCTTTCCTACCAGAGTTACAAGCGAACCTTCCGGTTAGTGACGCATACAAAAAAGAAATGCCCGGTGCAAATGCAGATTTGAATGCATACGATGTCATTTACTATGCGGGACACTCAAATGCCGGCAGCAAAACCATCGCAATAAATTTACCTAATGATGAGCAAGTGCAATTAGAAAAAGGCACACGACGCTTACAATTAAAAAATGCGATGCGAGCAAAGTTTGAAAACATTCTAGTGCCTATTGCCAATGAACTAATAGTGCCAGAGCAAAGAAGTAACATTACCTTTAACGCATTTTTCGCCAATACCATGTTTCATGAGGTCGCTCATGGATTAGGCGTCAAAAACACTATCAACAATAAGGGAACGGTTCGCCAAGCTTTGAAAGAACATGCTTCAGCGTTAGAAGAAGGTAAAGCTGACATTCTAGGCTTGTACATGGTTAGCCAATTATTGGAAAAAGGCGTGATTAGCGAAGGCACCCTTGAAGATTATTACACCACCTTTATGGCGGGAATTTTCCGTTCAGTGCGCTTTGGTGCAAGTTCCGCACACGGCAAGGCAAACATGATCCGTTTCAATTTCTTCCAAGAATATGGCGCATTTAGTCGCAATGCTGACGGTCTTTATAAAGTCAATATGGCGAAAATGAGTGAAGCCATAGATGCATTATCTCGTCTAATTTTAACCTTACAGGGCGATGGTGATTACGCTGGAGTAAGCAAGCTAGTATCAGATAAAGGCGTGATTAAACCTGGCCTGCTTGCGGATTTAGCCCGCTTAACTCAGGCCGAGATCCCAGTCGATATCACGTTTAAGCAAGGTAAAAATATACTTAAGTTAAATACGCAATAACTTAATAGCTTGTTTTTTATACGATAGATTTTAATTGCTGTGCTAGATTTACCTTACGTAAGATATTTGGAAGTAAAGGCTATTAACAGCAATCAATCTCTTGTAAAAAGTACTGAAAAAGATGCCGCTGAGCTGCTGTACCAAAACAGCATAGGCGGCATTCTGGTCTCTCTTTTTGCAGCATCTATGCTGGTCTTTGCCTTTGATAATACCAACCTAGTTGAATTTAAACATGCATGGTGGTGGGTAATGCTCACCATTATTAGTGTGCGCCTGATTGATTCGTTATGGTGGCGAACGAATCAAAAAGGCACTGATTATAACGGTCGCCGTGCAACTCTTCGCTTTATAAGCGGTACGTTTATAACCGCTTTTATGTGGTGCATTTACTGTTTAAAAGTATATGCGTCGGCCAATACAGTTGAATTAGCCAGTACCATTATCATTGTAGCAGCCATGGCTGGCGGCGCCGCTAGCGTATTAGCCGCCCATAAAAAAACCGCCATTGCATATTCGTTTATCCTACTCGTGCCATTTTCAATTGCCTTATTACTCTCAAATGATGACTATCGACAAGTGCTGGGCGTTTTAGGTTTATCGTTTGGCTTAGTAATGAGTATCAGTGCTAAAAAAGCCGCAGAATTTACCTCCAGAGCGATACTTCTTAAAAATGAAAATGCCTCATTAGTCGAACATATGGAAGCGCAAGTAGAAAAGCGAACGCGGAAAATCTATGAGCTTTCCAACCTCGACCCACTTACCGGCTTGTATAATCGAACCGCCTTTCTCAATCATGTGAAACTCACTCTTGAGCACTGCGTGACGCAACACCAACCTATGGCGCTGTTGTTCATTGATTTAGACGGTTTCAAAAAAATTAACGATACAATAGGCCACGACGCTGGCGATCAAATACTGACCCAAACGGCTCAACGTTTAAAAGAGCACTGTCTCGACCAGCAATTATTATGTCGTTGGGGAGGTGATGAATTTTTAATTGCGCTGCCTAATACGCAACAAGCATCTGCCGTTACGCAAGCAAAGAATTTGATAGAACACATTTCCCAAGCCTATTTGTTCGAAAATACCCAGCTTTCACTAGGTGCAACAATAGGCATTTCACTTTATCCGCAGCATGCTGACAATGAATTGCAGCTTATTCAGCTCGCCGATATGGCTATGTATTATCAAAAGAAACGCGCTATCTCTACCTCCGGCGTATTCTCAAAAGAGCTAGGTGATAAACTCGTTCGTGAGCAGTATCTAAAAGACGGCCTCGCAAGAGCCATTGAAAATAAAGAGCTTAGCTTATCGTTTCAACCAATCATGGCCTCAGATAATAGCGAGATTTGCGCATTTGAAGCCTTGCTGCGCTGGCAAAAAGAGCAAGAGCATATTTCTCCTGCGGAGTTTATTCCCATTGCTGAGCAACACGGTTTAATACGCAAAATCGGTACTTGGGTGTTAAACAAAGCGTGCTTTGTTGCTGCGTCTTGGCCCAAGCCTATTGCCGTCAGCGTGAATGTATCAGTGAGCCAATTACAATCAGAAGACTTTATTACTATCGTTGAGGAAGCGTTGCTCACCAGTGGTTTGCCAGCCAATTTACTGCATTTAGAAATCACTGAATCGGTCTTCTCATTCGATAAAGACATCATGATAGCCCGTATTAAAATACTGCAAAGCCGAGGGATTAAAGTCTCAATCGATGACTTTGGTACGGAATATTCATCTTTATCCGTCATGCAGGATTTAGCAGTCAACACGGTAAAAATAGATCGTTCATTTGTCAGCCGCTTAGACTCAAGTGGATTAGCCATAGTGCAAGCTGTGGTCAATATAGCTCATGCGTTTGATTACTTGGTGGTGGCGGAAGGGGTTGAAACAAAAGAACAAGCGATTATTTTGCAGGGTTTAGGGGTGCATTTTTCTCAAGGGTTTTACTTTTCAAAACCGATACCAGAAAAAAATGTACTGCAATTCATTAAAAATCCATGCGTTAAATTAACCCAAGACGAAGTGAGGCTAACAAGTTAGTAGAAGAGCATCTCTCATAAAAAAAGCGAAGTCTGCACTTCGCTTTTTGTCTTTTGGGGCTAAATCGAATGGCTATTCGATTTTCAATTTATCACTATAGGGCGGCCAACCAAGCGGCTTACCGGCCAGCACGTGCAAATGTATGTGATAAACGGTTTGCCCGCCGTATTCATTGCAATTCATCACAGTGCGATACCCCTGCTCTGCTAATCCATGCTCTTTTAATATTTGCGCTGCGACCCACGAAAGGTGCCCTACTACCTCTCGATCGCACTTATCGATATCATTAATCGTTGCTATGGCTTTTTTTGGTATTACCAAAAAGTGCATAGGCGCTTGAGGGTTTATATCTTTAAACGCCAATGAGATTTCATCTTCATAAAGGATCTCTGCGGGGATCTCTTTGTTGATGATTTTAGTAAAAATCGTTTCACTCATTCTAAAGCTCCTTTCTCATTATAATTATGCGAAAACAAACAATAATAGGATTACGCCAAGTAACATGCGGTATATAACGAAAGGCAACATACCAATGCGTGAGATCCATGCTAAAAACAAGTAGATACACGCATAGGCACTCACAAAGGATAGAACTGCTCCAACGATGAGCGCATTCCAGTCTACTGCGTCAGGGGCACTGACTAAATCTAAGGTCGCTAATAGACCCGCCCCCAGGATAACGGGGATTGACAGTAGAAACGAGAAACGCGCAGCGCTTTCTCTATCAAGCCCGAGCATTAACCCTGCTGTCATCGTGATGCCAGAGCGTGATGTGCCAGGGATCAATGCTATGGCTTGAGCCATACCTACAATCAGTGCGCTCTTCCATGTCATGTCGTAAATATGTTTATTTAAGGCCGCTTTTTTATCAGCATACCAAAGCAACAAACCGAAGCCGATCGTTGTGCAGGCAATCACCAGTGCAGAACGGGCATATTCTTCAATAAAGGCTTTACCCGCAAAGCCGAAGATGAGCGCCGGGATCGTGGCGATAATCACCCACCATGCTAATCGACTATCGTCGGTTTGGTTTTTGCTAAAACCAGAGCCGAACCAGGCAACGAGCATACGGCCAATATCACCACGGAAGTAAATCATAACCGCTAATAAGCTGCCCACGTGAACGGCGACATCAAAGGCTAAGCCTTGATTTTCCCAGCCCAGTAATACAGATGGCAAAATAAGATGAGCTGAGCTTGAAATAGGTAAAAACTCGGTGATCCCTTGGATAATAGCAAGGATAATAATTTCGGTGAGAGTCATTGGCGATTAGCGCTCCATGTAAATTTGATTGGCCATAACTGTTGTTGCGATTTGTCGTATTGCTGCCACAAGGAAAAATAACTTTTTTTGGCCAGCGGATGTTCTACCTCAGGTGCAATTTCCGCTAGGGGCTGTAACACAAACGCATTGTAGAGGATCTCCGGACGAGGAAGTTCCATCGGTGCTTGAATAATGACGTCATCATATGTCAGTAAATCAAGATCTAAGGTGCGCGGAGCAAATTTTTTGCTTTCTCGGGTACGCAGGTTTTGTGTTTCGATTGTCTTTAGGTGTTCTACCACCTCGACGATTGAAAGTTCAGTGCTGGCTTGTACAACTAAATTGTAAAAATTATTACCGTCAAAGCCCACTGACTTGCTTTCATAAACCGAGGATAGTGTGAGTTCACCGAATGCAGCGTACATAGCATCAAGACCTGCATTAATATGCTGCTCTCGATTAATGTTACTGCCGACACTGATGAAAATTAGATGTTGAGGTGCTTGTGCACTCATGTGTCTTTTCGCTCACGCGTGAATTCAACCGCAACATTTTGCGCATCGGCTAAAATATCTGGCTTGCTTAATTTCAATGTGATTTTTTGCACAGGAAACTGCGTGAAAATCTGAGTGATCATCGCTTGGGCTAATGCTTCGATGAGCGCAAATTCGCTTTGCTTCGCAACCTGTGTGATGGCCTCAGCCACCTCTGCGTAATTGAGCGTATCTTCGACATCGTCGCTATAAGCTGGTTTTTGTAAATCGCTGAATAACACTATATCGACCAGCAATCGCTGTGTCGCATCCCGTTCCCAATCGTACACGCCTATTAGAGATTGCACCTCTAAGCCTTCAATGTAAATTTTATCCATGAAAGATCCGCGCTGTTATTGGTTAAATTTTAAGGTAATCTTGGTGAATTGTACCCCGTTTACAGAACATAAGTACATGACGTCACTTAGCATTTTAATCTTTTGTAGCGCTTATTTATTAGGCTCCATATCGAGCGCGGTTCTTATATGCCGTATGTTCGCCTTGCCTGATCCGCGCAAAGCTGGCTCTAACAACCCAGGAGCGACGAACGTATTGCGTATTGGCGGTAGGCTGCCAGCTGCTTTAGTGTTTATTTTCGATGTGCTAAAAGGCACAATTCCAGTGTATGTCGGCTACTTTTTGGGCTTATCGCCTATTGCCCTAGGGCTTGTTGGGTTGGCTGCCTGTTTGGGGCATATATTCCCGCTGTACTTTAATTTCAAAGGAGGCAAAGGCGTAGCGACTGCCATCGGTGCTATGTTGCCACTAGGGTGGGAGCTGTGCAGTATTCTATTAACCTGCTGGTTGGTGGTTATTTTCATTACGGGTTATTCATCACTGGCGGCGATTATTTCAGTCACTATCGCTCCCATTATTACTTGGTTTGTAAAACCAGCCTATACTGTCCCTGTTACCATGCTATGCATTCTTATTATCGTACGTCACAAACAAAATATTATTCGCTTACTCCAAGGTCAAGAAAGCAAGATTTGGGATAAAGGCAGGACAAAAGAATAGTGACAGTAGGCCGAGGTTACGGCCTACTTATAACCCTTAAGAGGTACAAAAGCGCGCTTAGATAGCTTCTAGCTCGTCAAGCGCCCACCTAGGTTGTGCTTTAGTAGCTAACCCTTCTCGCTCACCGGCTTTAAGCCTTTTTAGGCCAGCGTAAGCGATCATTGCCCCGTTGTCGGTACAAAATTCTAAGCGCGGATAGAATACCGTACCCTGTAGTTTTTTCATCATGCTTTCAAACTCAACACGCAACTGTTTGTTAGCACTTACTCCGCCAGCAATCACTAAGCGTTTCAACCCTGTTTGTTTAAGCGCCCGTTTACATTTAATTGCTAGCGTATCGACCACTGCTTCTTGAAACGCATAAGCAATATTGGCTTTGGTTTGTGCTGATTGGTCTGAACTACGAATTGTATTAGCGGCAAAGGTTTTTAAGCCACTGAAACTAAAATCAAGGCCGGGGCGATCTGTCATAGGGCGAGGAAACTTATAATGCCCCGCTTCCCCTTGTTCGGCCATTTTAGCTAATAAGGGCCCGCCTGGGTAATCAAGCCCAAGTAACTTAGCGGTTTTATCAAATGCTTCGCCCGCTGCATCATCTACGGACTCCCCTAAAATTTCATACAGCCCGATACCATCTACGCGCACCATCATCGAATGCCCACCGGAAACTAATAAAGCCACAAAAGGAAACTCTGGTGCAGGTTCGTCTAACATTGGCGCTAATAAATGGCCTTCCATATGATGCACCCCCACCGCAGGTACATCCCAAGCGAACGCCAAGCTTCGCGCTACCGATGAGCCAACAAGCAAGGCCCCAACAAGTCCAGGGCCTTTGGTAAAAGCAATACCATCTATGTCGTCTTTTGTGCAGTTTGCATCGAGCAAAGCCTGCTTAATTAAAGGGACAATTTTGCGTACGTGATCACGAGACGCCAACTCAGGCACCACACCACCATAATCAGCATGTAACTTTACTTGGCTATAGAGTTGATGAGATAATAGCCCCTGATGTTCATCGTAAACTGCAATGCCTGTTTCATCGCAAGATGTTTCAATACCAATAACGCGCATAGTAGATGTGGTGTTCCCAGTTGTGGTTAGGCCGCGCATTCTACCTTTCTCATGATGATTTCACCATATTAGAGTGAATAATCGGTGACTAATCCAATATTTCCCATATCGGGTCTTTACATTGTTAGCGTATATGATTAAAATTCCGCACCATTTTTAACCGAGCCGGTTATTTTTTGCGCTGGCAGACAAAGTATTTATTTTTGAGGTGAGATTTTAATGCCAATCGTTAAAGTTAGAGAAAACGAACCATTTGACGTAGCGTTGCGTCGTTTTAAACGTTCATGTGAAAAAGCAGGTGTTCTTTCTGAAGTTCGTCGTCGCGAATTTTTTGAAAAACCTACTTGGGAACGTAAGCGTAAGAAAGCAGCTGCTAAAAAACGTCTTTTGAAGAAGTTGTCTCGCGAAAACGCACGTCGCATCAGATTGTACTAATTCTCTCCTAGGGTGTTTAACGTATTAAACACCCTTTGCAGTTTTATCTTAGGTTCATTTTAAGTATTTCTTCGAGTCAATTTCATGTCCTTGTTAGATGATTTAAAAAATGCCCAAAAAGACGCAATGCGCGCTAAAGACAAAATTCGTCTTGGCACTATTCGTATGGCGTTAGCAGCGGTTAAACAGCGTGAAGTTGACGAGCGTATTGAGCTCAACGACAGCGATGTCATTGCTCTGCTTACTAAGATGGTAAAACAGAGAAAAGACGCTGCGAGTCAGTTCGAACAAGCCAATCGTCAAGATTTAGTTGACGTAGAACTTGCTGAAATTGATATTTTGCAGACTTTTTTGCCTCAACCTTTGAGCGAAGAAGAAATTAGCTCCTTGATTGACCAAGCGATGGTCGAGACACAAGCGAGCGGAATGCAAGATATGGGTAAAGTAATGGCTTGGTTGAAACCTAAAGTACAAGGTCGAACTGACATGGGAAAATTAAGCGGTCAAATAAAAGCCAAGCTAGCTTAGCTAGACCCCTTAACGTCGCCTAAAGTAATCTATAGGCGCCCAAATACCCTTCGTAATCAAGCCGCATTTATTTGCGGCTTGTTTGTTTATGCAGACCAAGTATAGTGCTTTTTGCATTCCTCATACTATGCAAGAACAGATTGAGAATTTGACATGAACGGCCGTATACCTCGTGAATTTATTGATGATTTAATCGCTCGTACCGATATTGTTGAGGTCGTAGATAACCGCGTTAAACTCAAAAAAGCAGGTAGAAACTATCAAGCGTGCTGCCCATTTCATAATGAAAAAAGCCCTTCTTTTACGGTAAGCCAAGACAAACAGTTTTATCACTGCTTTGGTTGTGGCGCCCACGGCAATGTTATTTCTTTTTTGATGGAATATGATCGCCTTGAGTTTCCTGAAGCGATAGAAGAGCTTGCTCAGTACCATAGTGTCGATGTGCCACGAGAAAAAAGCTCAACGCCCGCCCCAACTGCTGAGCAAAAGCAGCAAAAGGCAGACGATTACGAGTTAATGGAAACGATATCGCGCTACTTTTCTCATCAGCTTAAAGTGCACAGTGATAAAGACCGCGCTATTGATTATCTAAAAAAGCGAGGCCTAAGTGGAGAGGTCGTCAAAGCATTTGGTATAGGCTATGCGCCAACTGAATGGGATGCAGTACTCAGTACTTTTGGACGCACACCTGAAGCGCAGCAGCAGTTACTTGATTTAAAATTAATTACTGAAAACGATAACCGTCGTAGATTCGACTTTTTTCGCGAGCGGATTATGTTCCCTATTCGCGATAAACGCGGCCGTATTGTTGGTTTTGGTGGCCGTGTACTGGGTGACGGCACTCCAAAGTATTTAAACTCACCGGAAACGCGTATTTTCCATAAAGGCAATGAGCTTTACGGGTTTTATCAAGCAAAACAGGCGCACCGTAACTTACCTAGGATCATGATTGTTGAAGGCTATATGGACGTGGTTGCCTTAGCCCAATTTGATATCAAATACGCTGTCGCGTCTTTAGGCACGGCTACAACGCCTGAACATATTCAAATGCTATTTCGTACCACCAGTGAAGTGGTATGTTGTTATGACGGTGACCGTGCGGGCCGTGAGGCTGCTTGGCGAGCACTCGAGAACGCCCTAGCCTATCTAAAAGATGGTGTAGAAATGAAATTTTTATTTCTACCCGACGGAGAAGACCCAGATACCCTAGTACGCCAGATAGGCAAAGAAGCGTTTGAGCAAAAATTGGTTAGCGACTCTGTCCCTTTATCTAAATTTTTCTTTGATAATTTGCTCCAACGTCACCATATAGGCAGTGCAGAAGGCAAAGCAGCGTTAAAAGCCGAAGCCATGCCGTTGATTGAGCAAATATTGGGTGAGAATCAACGGGCTATTTTGACGTCTGAATTAAGCACCCATATGGGTGACAGAAACCGTCACAGGCTAGAGCAAGACGTAGCTAAAGCTAATCAACATAAAGCTGGGGCTAAGCTGGATTTTACCGCGCTGAATAAAGCCAAGATTTCTCCAGTGCGAATGATGATCAGATTATTACTTGATCAACCGAGAATTGCGATTGAATGCCAGCAAACCAACCCCGCCGCACTCGGTGATATGCAAGTACCTGGGCTAGACTTTCTAACCGAACTATTTGAATTCTGTTTAAGCAAACCGAATGCAAATACGGCCCAAGTGTTGGAGCACTTTAGACATCACCCACAAAGTAAAAATTTAGCCAAGTTACTCGGCTGGGAATACGCCGAAGAAAACCAAGCTTTGGTATTTAAAGACAGCTTCGCCAAACTACTCGATTGGCACTTTAAAAGTAGAATGGACGAATTGATGTCAAAAGCGCGCCTGGGAAATCTCAGTGTTGATGAAAAACAAGAGTTGAACCTACTTGTAAAAGAACAAAAATGACCCAACATCTAGCCCAAGGGTAGTCGAGTCTGCTATACTGGCTAATTCGCTACAGCCTCGAGCCCAAGCAAAGTATTTAGCATTTTGAGCCCGTTAATTCGTTCTCAGGGTGCAATTTTAACCCAAATCGAGAAGTGTAAGGTATATGGTGCAAAGCAAGCAGTCGCAGATAAAACTCCTCATTGCCAAAGGTAAAGAACAAGGCTACTTGACCTTTGCCGAAGTAAATGATCACCTGCCTCAAGACCTAGTTGACTCGGATCAGATTGAAGACATCATCCGTATGATCAACGACATGGGGATCAAAGTGTTTGAAAACGCTCCTGATTCCGATGAACTTTTGATGCAAGAAACCACAACTGATGAAGAAGTCGCGGAAGCCGCCGCCCAAGCCTTAGCAACGGTCGAGAGCGAGATTGGTAGAACAACCGATCCAGTACGTATGTATATGCGTGAAATGGGTACGGTTGAACTATTAACCCGTGAAGGCGAGATTGTTATCGCCAAACGCATTGAAGAAGGCATTAATCAGGTTCAGTGTTCTGTTGCAGAATACCCTGAAGCAATTACCTACTTGCTTGATCAGTGGGATATGTACGAAGCAGAAGAAATTCGCTTGAGTGACATTATTGTTGGTTTTGTTGACCCTAATGAAGCAGACAACATAGCCCCTACTGCCACACACATTGGTTCTGAGTTATCCGAAGAAGAGTTGGAAGATGAAGACGATGATGGCGACGACAGCGATGATGAAGACGAAGAAGAAGAAGACACAGGACCAGATCCAGAAGAGGCCCGTGAGAAGTTTTCTGAGCTGCGTGTTCAATACGAAAAAACCCGCGATGTAATTGCTTCTGAAGGCCGCTCTCACGCTAAATCGCGTAAAGAAATCGATGAATTAAGCGAAATCTTTAAAGAGTTCCGTTTGGTGCCTAAGCAGTTTGACCGTATGGTTAAGAACATGCGTAGCATGATGGATCGCATTCGCGTACAAGAACGTATCGTGATGAAGCACTGTGTTGCCGCAGCTAAAATGCCTAAGAAAGACTTTATTAAAGCCTTTTCTGGTAATGAAACCAGCACGGATTGGCTATACGAGATCATGGCATCTGACGCGCCTTATGTTGAAGAACTTAAAGTTCATCAAGAAGAGTTAGAGCGCAGCATCGGCAAAATGAATGCCGTTGAAGAAGAAACCGGCTTAATCATTGCGGATATTAAAGACATTAACCGTCGTATGTCGATCGGTGAAGCGAAAGCGCGTCGTGCGAAAAAAGAGATGGTTGAAGCGAACTTACGTTTGGTTATTTCAATCGCGAAGAAGTACACCAACCGTGGTTTACAGTTCTTGGATCTGATCCAAGAAGGTAACATTGGTTTGATGAAAGCGGTTGATAAATTTGAATACCGTCGTGGTTACAAGTTCTCAACTTATGCAACCTGGTGGATCCGCCAAGCTATCACACGCTCAATTGCGGATCAGGCGCGTACTATTCGTATACCAGTGCACATGATTGAGACAATCAATAAGCTGAACCGTATTTCTCGTCAGATGTTGCAAGAAATGGGGCGTGAGCCAACACCTGAAGAATTGTCAGAGCGTATGTTAATGCCAGAAGACAAAATCCGTAAGGTGCTGAAGATTGCAAAAGAGCCAATTTCAATGGAAACCCCAATCGGCGATGATGAAGATTCACATTTAGGTGACTTCATTGAAGATAGCACGATTGTGCAACCTCTTGACTCTGCCACTGGTGGCAGCTTGAAAAACGCCACTCAAGAAGTGTTAGCTGGCTTAACCGCCCGTGAAGCAAAAGTATTGAGAATGCGTTTTGGTATTGATATGAATACCGATCACACCCTAGAGGAAGTGGGCAAGCAGTTTGATGTTACGCGTGAGCGTATCCGTCAAATCGAAGCTAAAGCCTTGCGTAAATTACGCCACCCTAGCCGCTCTGAGCAGCTACGCAGCTTCTTAGACGAGTAGTGATATCATATGGTTGATGATACGACTTATCGTTAGCCTATGAACCATACGCAATAAAAACCGGATTTAATATCCGGTTTTTTTTGCTCTGGGTTTTAAAAATGTTTGGCATTTGGCTGCCCGCCTTCACTTTAAATTGCCGTTATTCAAATATAAAAAAAGCGGCATGAATGAAAATTCAGCCGCTTTTTATTCTATTGATTCGTTCGTTAAAAACTAGAAATCGTCACCCTTAACGTAGGGAATTTCTTCTTCAAGTTTTTCTAACTTGTGGGTTATTGTCAGTGGTGAACCCGTTTTACGTGCTAACCAATAGTAGGCTGTAGGAACAACGAACAACGTCAATAAGGTTGACACCAGAACGCCAGAAAATATCACCATACCGATAACAGTGCGACTCTCTGAACCAGCACCACTGGCAAATACCAGAGGAAGAGAGCTAAATACGGTGGTGAAACTGGTCATGACTATCGGGCGTAAACGCAACATTGCCGCGCGCTTAAGCGCTAATTCAAACTCAATGCCTGCATCTCGCAATTGATTTGCAAATTCTACAATCAAAATACCATTTTTAGCCGCAAGTCCTATCAACATTACCAAGCCGATTTGGCTGTAAATATTCAGCGTCATGCCAGCAAAATAAAGCCCAATGAATGCGCCGACCAGCGCTAATGGCACGGACAGCATGATGACCCAAGGATGAACCCAACTTTCAAACTGAGCAGCTAGGATCAAATACACAATAACCAACGCCATCAAGAAGATAAAAATAATAGAATTCCCTGATTCTTGATAAAGTTGAGATTCGCCTTTGTAATCAACTGATACGCCTTCAGGCAACTCGGTAGCAACAATGTTGTTCAAATATGCTAGTGCCTCGCCCACTGTGTATCCCTCAGCGAGGTTTGCACTAATGGTAATGCTGCGCATACGATTGAAGCGATTCAAGCGCGATGACGTAGCCCGTTCTTCAACCTTAAGCAAGTTGTCCATAGGGATAAGCTCGCCGGTTCTAAAGGAACGTACGTACAAGTTATCTATACTCTGAGGGCTTCGGTAGTCTTCGCGGCGCCCTTCGAGTATCACGTCATATTCTTGTCCGCGATCTAAGAAGGTTGATACACGACGTTGTCCCAACATGGTCTCAAGCGTGGTGCCTATATCACTAACCGAAACCCCTAAATCTGCTGCCCGCTCAGTATCGATATTAATCAATAATTGCGGCAGGGTTTCTTTATAGTCAGAATCGAGGCGCAATAAATTAGGATTTTCTTGGGCACTAAGAAGCAACTTGTCTCGCCACCCCACCAGCTCTTCGTAGGTGTTTCCTTGCAGAACAAACTGAACAGGCCGGCCAACCCCTCGTCCACCAAGACTAGAACGCATAATAGCGAAGGCTCTTACATCTGGGATAACAGACAGCTTTTTACTGATTTCGTCCATTAATTCAAACGTTGAACGCTTCTTATCGTCGCCAATTGGCGTACCTACAATGGCGATACCTGCACTGCTACCAAACCCAGGCAAGCGCACTAACACACGAGTTGCTTCACCACTGTCTAAATAAGGCAGAATAATTTCCTCTACCTTTTTCATACTTCGGCTGTTTTCTTTAAAGCTAGCCCCTTCTGCCGCTTGAATCTGAATAAAGAAGTTTCCGCGGTCTTCTTTAGGGACGAATTCGCTAGGCAGAATTTCCACTAAACGCAGCAAGCCGACCACGCTCACTAAAATGAGTAACGCCATTAAAATGGGTTGGTGGATGGTTTTCCCAAGCACCTTAAAATAGCTTCCTTCAAATTTGGTGAACGATTTATTCATCCAGCTATTTAAGCCAGTTGTACGCTTGCTTTTTGTCAGTAATTTAGAACTCAACATAGGAATAAGCGTTAATGCGGTCACACTTGAAAATGCGACCGCTGCAGCAATCGCTAAAGCGAATTCGGTAAATAATCGCCCTATATTGCCTTGTAAAAATACCAGTGGAACAAATACCGCGATTAACACTAAGGTTGTGGCGATAACCGCAAAACCGACCTCCCGTGCGCCACGATATGCCGCTAGCAAAGGTGGCTCACCTAGCTCAATGCGCCGCGAAATGTTTTCAAGTACGACGATGGCATCGTCCACCACCAAGCCAATTGCTAGAACCAGTGCTAACAAGGTAAGTAGGTTAATTGAGAAACCTAGTGCGTACATCACAGTGAATGCCGCCACCAAAGACACAGGTACGGTAACCGCAGGAATGATAGTCGCTCGCACATTGCCCAAGAAAAGGTAAATCACCAGTACAACCATCAGCATTGCGATGGCTAATGTCTCATACACTTCGTTTATGGAGGCTTCGATAAATACCGAGGAGTCATAACTTGGCACAATAAAGATATTATCGGGCAGCGTTAGTTTAATCTCATCGATTGCCGCTTGGGCTGCTCGTGCAACTTCTAAGGTATTGGCTTTAGATTGTTTCGTTATCCCCAAACCAATCATATTTACGCCATTGCCGCGAAACTCGGTTTCGTCGTCTTCGGCACCAAGCTCAACGGTGGCCACTTCGCCTAAACGAATTAGGTATCCGTCTATTCCCGCTTTAACGGGCAATTTCGAAAAGTCTTCAGGGCTTAAATAACTGCGCGCAACGCGCACGTCAAAATCACGTTGATTAGATTGCACTTCACCCGCTGGCAATTCTACGTTCTCAGCACGAATTACCTGCTCGATATCGGCGACACTAATCCCTCTTGCGGCCATCGCATTGCGATCTAGCCATACCTTCATAGCATAGCTGCGGCCCCCTCCTAAACGGACATTAGCCACCCCTTCCGCTACAGATAACCGGTCAACAAGATAACGATCAGCGTAGTCAGTTAACTCCATGACACTCATGTTATCGCTACGTAGGTTATACCAAACGATGACGTCATCATCTGAGGTAGATTTAGAAACCTCAGGGGGATCTGCTTGGTCTGGCAAGTTATTTAACGCGCGACTGACCCGCTCACGCACATCGTTTGATGCAGCATCGATGTCTCTTGAAAGGTTGAATTCAACATCAATAGAAGAGCGACCGTTTCTGCTGGTCGACTCAATATTTTTGATCCCTTCAATACCACTGATGCGATCTTCTAATAATTGAGTAATACGGCTTTCGATAATGGCCGCTGATGCACCTGTGTAAGTCGTGTTAATCGAGACGATGGGAGGATCAACATCTGGGTATTCGCGCAATGACAAAAAGGTAACGGCAACAATACCGAATACCACCAACAGTAGATTAACAACGGATGCGAATACTGGGCGTTTAATGGAAATATCAGATAACAACATTGATTTTATCCTTGCGATGTATGCGTGGATAACACGTTAACAACCGATCCTTCTCGTAACCGAAGTGCGCCTTCAATCACCACTTGATCGCCTTCTTTTAAGCCAGAAGTAATTTGTGCAATACCAGGTTTACGTAAACCAACTTTTACCTCTTGACGCTCAACTTTGTCGCCCTTGATCACGAATACGAACTGCTTATCTTCAATCGGCACCAATGCTCCCTCTGGTAACGTCAACGTATTGAGAATGTCTTTTTCAAGGTTAATTTGAAGTAACATGCCAGGGCGAAGTTTTAGATCTTTGTTATCGATGATGGCGCGAATTTGGATTGCGCGGGTAACAGGGTCGACTCGAGAAGCAATGCTTGATATTTCCCCCTCAAAGGTTTCGCCAGGGTAAGCAGCTGACGTAGCAGACACTTGCTGTCCTTTGCGTACACTAGGCAAATGTGACTCAGCTATAGTGAAGTCCATTTTAATTATGTGTAAATCATCTAGCGTGGCTATCAAGTCACCTGGCATCACAAGCGCCCCCAAGCTCACTTGACGAACGCCTAGTAAACCGCTGAAAGGTGCGCGAAGTTCTAGCTCTTCCAACTGCGCTTTTGCAACTTCTAGCTGGGCTTTTAATGCTTTTACGTTGGCTTCTTGTTCATCCAATAACTGTTTTGAAGCAACGCTTTTTTGCGCCAAGTTGTCAATTCGCTTTAGCTGACGCTTTGCTTCTTGTAAATTTATATCTAGCTCATTTAACCGAGCCCGCTCTTCGCGATCACTCAGTTTAATTAACAATTGTCCTTTTTCGACTAAGTCTCCATCGTCAAACTCTATGCTCTGCACAATGTCTGATTTTTGCGCCGTTAGCATAACGGATTCGTTCGCATTAGCTGTACCTAAGGCTTCAACCACGACAGGAAATTTCACTTCTGACACAGTATATGCAGTCACTGGCGTCGCAATTGATTTTTTCTGCTGTTGCTCTGTATCAACTGGCAGATATAAATATATCAATAAGCCACTGGCCAAAATTAGTGCAATTAAAATAGGTGAAAATGAAATTCCTTTGGGCATGGAGAAACCTTTTTATTTATTAAATTCTGAGTGTATGTTTTCTACGACTAAAGTCGTGATTTGGCCTGATACTACGTTAAATTGTTGCACTTACTTAGCAAGATTTACGCTTTCTTACACTTTTTATTCAATCAAGTTATTGAACTGAAAAGTAAGGTAATTCATCGCATTCTGTTCGGTTGAATTGCACCCAAAAAACGCAAAATGTGCGCAGTAAACGAACAAGGGCATGTAGCTTCTATTAGCGAAAAAGTATCTGGATTGATAAAAATTCACTGATAATGTTTCAGACATAAAAAAGGCGCTCAATTGAGCGCCTTTAAATCGAAGCATATAACTCTCAAGGAGTTATGTAACTTCCTTCAATATCTAACTACTTAATTAGCAGCACAACGTGAACGAGTACATTTTCGATACATCAATAAAACGTCTCGAATAGTCAACTTGCCGTCTCCATTAAAGTCGAAAGCCATATCAGATGCTACACCGCTACGAATATCTGCATTCAGTGCTTGGATATCAAATTTATCCACATCACCATCACCGTCGTAGTCACCCTCTACTACTTGTACTTCAGACTCAAGTAGTAACGAGATAACAACGGGATCATGATCCGACATGCGATAGGCGTCAGGTGCGTAGTAATCAATCTGCTGCTGCTCAGACTTAAACTCAACGTTATAATCGAACACGATGGGCTCATCAGCATTGATATGCCACTCGGTAGTATCAACAACTTTGTCTACTAATTCAGCACTGGCAAGTGCGTGATCAAGGTAGCCAAATTCACCACCAAACGAGTAAGAGTACGCTTCATCACCACCAAATTTGTTTGCGAGGTTGGTATAGCCCTGCTCCAAAATTTTAAGGATAGGCTCTTCCAGCGCATAAGCATTCAAGTCACCAATAATCAATTTTGGTGTTTCAGCAAACTGCTCACTCAAGAAAGTGGTTAGTGCTTGCGCCGCACGTGTGCGAGTAAGATTACAGTTTCCTTGACCTGTGGTAGTGTCATCGTCTCCAGCACCACAACTAGAACCTTTCGATTTGAAGTGGTTTACACTGATGACCAGCTCTTCATTATTTTCGGTCAAGGCAAATTTTTGATTTAGCGCAGGGCGATTCTTAGTGTCTAAGAATAATGGACCATCATCATCAGATATAGAATTACTGCTATCTAAAATGGCCGGAGCGCCGATGGCTGAAACAACCGCTGGCTTGTAAATCAATGCAACGGTTATCGCATCAGTTCCAATAGCACTGCCTGCGTCAACGACAGCGTAGGTATTTGCCCCTAGTACATCGTTTAAACCGGAAACCAAATCACCCACTGCGCTACTTGTACCAAAACCGTTATTTTCGACTTCCATCAAACCTACAATGTCAGCATCCATTGCCAGTAAAGCAGCTAGTGTTTTAGCGCGCTGGCGTTCAAACTCTTCCTCACTGTCTGCACCTCGGCATTCTAAGTTAGAAGGGCCGCACAGATTAGGGCTAACATCCAAAGTATTGAAATAGTTCAACACATTCAAACTTGCTACTTTTAGGTTACCCAAATCAAGATCAGGCGCATCCGTTCTTGGATTGCTGGCAACAATAGTAGGTTGTTCAACCGGAATGATACGATACAGGCTAAAGCTAAAGTCCATTACGCCAGTTAGAGCAGCGACCGTATCCCCACTACGAAGTGGATTACTGGCCGATAGACCACCAGCAGGATAAACCACAACTTCTGGATTTTGACCGTTAACGCCGTCATCTAACGTGATCTGATTAAGCTCATTTTCGGCTGCTAAAGCAACTGCTTCTGGGCTGCCAGCTGCAAAGAGGTTAGTCGGAACAAATCGACGACCATTAGACAACAATACTTCGCCATAGCGGCCTAAACTAAAGGTATCAGTTACCGTCAAATCACTAGAGCTGGACACTAACATGCCTTCTAGTGCTTCCATTGCGTCAACAGAATCAAACGGCAAAGTCAGTGGAGTAGCAGTTACAGCGCCAGTACCACAAGCTGAGTTAATCTCAGCAACAACAAGCTGGGTCTTGTTAAATGCTTCAGCAACGTCACCTAACACGCGTACTAGGCTTCCTACTTCAGGTAGCGCGAGTGATGGGCTGTAAACAAAAATACCTTCTGATGTGGCACTGTCACCATCTTGATCGCCATCTTCTTCTTGTACAAAGTAGCCACTAAGATTTGGGAAGCTAGCAGTTACGACGCCTTCAATGATATGGGTTTCACCCACAACTGGCGAAATATCCGTTGTACCTTGGATTGCGCTAATCAAGGTAGCTGGTTCTGCACACATACCTAGTAGAGGTGTTTCATCACCGCCATTGTCGCCATCGCCGTTATTTCCGTTATTTCCGCTGCCATCAAAGCTGCCGAGAGGGAAAGGAGTAGACACAGTAGCATTATCGCTTGAGCCATCAAGTACATTAGTGCCGCTGAACGTCCAGTTAGCCAACACAAACGTACTGCCATCAGGGCCTGAATCAGCCACTCGATAAGCCCAGCCATCTAAGTAATCCCAAGGCTGGCCAGTGCCGTCGACATTGATATCTCCGAACACGTCAACCACTTCACCGTCATGGAACAATTCAATGGCGTCATCACCATTAATACCCGCCGCACCTGAAGTGAATGTTGGATCAAAACCAAAGTAAGCATTAAAACCTGGCTTTTCCGTGGCGACATAGAAATATTCACCGGCAGAGGCAGAGCCAGAAAACGCATATTCTTGACCGTCTGTTCCACCACCGTTATTTGCAGAACCAAAACCAAATACGCTTAAATCTTGTATGTCGGTTACCGCATAGAATTCAATCGCTTTTGGCGTTCCGCCCGATAGAGGGCCGTCAAATACGCCAGATATTAAAAGGACTTCTTTACTGGTGTATGAACCGATTGGAAATTGACTAGCCGCAGTGGCATTCGTTGCTTCCCCATCTAGTGCATTAGCACCACTGAATACCCAATTGCTACGCGTAAAGGTTGAGCCGTCAGGTCCTGTACTAGCAACGCGATATGCCCAGCCATCGACATGGTCCCATGGTTCACCGGTACCGTCTGTATTGATATCACCGAATACGTCAACGACTTCTCCGTCACAAAATAACTCAATGGCATCATCACCGTTTATAGAGGCAGCGCCAGCAGTATCCGTTGGAGAGAATCCAAAATAAGCATCGAAATTACTGCCTTCAGAGGCGATATAAATAAAATCACCTGCAGCTGCAGAGCCAGAGAACGTATATTCTTGGCCGTCAGAGCCACCGCCGTTATTAGCAGAGCCAAAACCACATGTGCTTAAATCAGCAATATCGTTACGTACAAAGAACTCAATCGCTTTCGGTGTGCCACCAGACAAAGGCCCATCAATCACACCAGAGATGACAATATCACCAGCAGTGGCCGAGCCGCCGCTGTCACCGCCGGTATCGCCATCTGTGTCTCCATCATCGGAATCACACGCTGGCGTTTGATATAAAGTATCGACCCATTCAGGGTGATCAATGTAAGGGTTACGGTTGCCCTGATACTCATAAATAGTATCGTTGCGCAGTTGCTCTGCAGCATCTACCGGATCTGCGTAGTGCCACTCGACCAAGCGACATAAACGCCCCAACTCTGCGTCGCCCGTTGCGGTCAAACGATCCACCAATACAAGATCTGGAGTAGAGTCACCTAAGCCTTCGTAACGAGTGTCCATGTAGAACATCATTCGAGCGACATCGCCTTTAACGGCATCACGCGGTTCAAAAGAATCACCATCTACGCGATTACTAGGTGCTTCAGCTAGTGCGTTATCACTATTGTCAAAATCTAAGTTGCCACGCGATGAGTTAACCGAAATATCTGTGGGACGTAAATGATGAATATCTGTGTATGCTTCTTGAGATTCATTTGGGAAGCCGTGGCTTTTCGCCCAACTGTGTTCACGGTTCCAGTTATCAGGATCACTGTTCTGTGTGCCACTGCCATTACTTGATTTGGCAATTGATGTACCTTTGTACCAAAGAATAACGTTATCAGTGTTATTAGGATCTTCATCTGTATGAGTCAGTGCGGTCCACACCTCAGCATAAGACAAGTTCTTATGCCCTTGAGAGATGGTATTTGTAATGGCGTTTTTAATAGTAGCCGCAGATGAGTTTGCATTCACTTCAGCGGTTACAGCGGCGTAGTAACTTTCACTGTCAAAAGTACTCGCATCGGCAATAGGCTCTAACTCAGGGCAGTTAAAGCAAGGACTAGCAGGATCGGTTTCGCCACCAGAGCCTCCGCCTGTGTCGCCACCATCTACTTCTTCAGCAAATGACTTAAGAGGAAAGGGAGTAGTTGATGCTGCATTGCTGCCATCTCCATCAAGTGCATTGGCACCGCTGAATGTCCAGTTGCCTATTGCAAAGGTGCTACCGTCAGGCCCAGTGTCAGCATTACGATATGCCCAGCCATCCATGTATTCCCATGGCTGACCACTACCATCGACGTTGATATCACCAAAAACATCAACCACAACGCCATCACAGAAAAGCTCTATGGCATCATCACCATTGATGTTGGCTGCACTATCGGTGTACGTCGGTTCAAAACCGAAAAAAGCGTTAAATTGAGGCGATTCAGACGCGAGGTAAATATAAGTGCCTGCCGTTGCTGCACGAGCGGGGAAAGTGAATTCTTGATTGTCTGAGCCTCCACCATTATTGGCTGACCCCACACCGCATGTGCTTAAGTCGGCAATATCTTGAGTTACGAATAATTCGATGCCCTTAGGTACGCCTCCCGTTAATGGGCCATCAAAGACCCCCGTTATAACAAGCTCCCCTGCTTGCGCTGCGGAGGCGCTTAAAAGCGCCAGCAGTGCTGGATATTTTAATTTCATAGTTTCTCCTGAGAATATTATCGCCAGTAATCCGGCTTTTTATAATTTTATAGGGCCGCAATGTTCTTCTATTTCTATGACATCTATATGACGATAAAGAGACCTTTATCGAACAGCACCTCATTTCGATACTGTCATAGGACTGTTCAATATTCCAGCACACTTGACCAAATAGTCAGCAATTAATTAGTTTCCGGCACCTTTCTTTACCAATCAATAAGTTGGTATTAATTTACTACTGCTATTTTGAAAGGATAATGCAGAACAAAGGCCGCTGTGATGCAGCAAAGCGAGAGGAGTGGGTATTATTTTATAGGCTTTAAAATTAGAAAATGAACTGCTTAATGGCGATGTTTATGTCACGCGATTCAAGCAGTTTCATTCACAGATATTCAGCGCAAATACGTTTAACTTAAGGTCGCAGTCTTAAGGAATTGGTATTAGCTAGGCGCACCAGTAGAATAGGCAACAACAATAAAGTCAACCATGCCGCGCTGCCACCACTGGCCTCGATCACCACAACATCAGGTTCAACATAAATCACTTCTTTATTTTGGCTTTCGATACTCAATAGGTATAAATCAGCATCGCTGTAGCCGTCATACACAGCGACCAGTTCATTTGAGTAAGCATCGTAAATTTCAATCAATACTTCATAGTCATCCGGATAAAACCCACTAAGAAGTTCAGTTTCAACGGTGATTTGATCTTGTGTGCTATCGCCGCCAATATAAAAGTCTGATGTGGTGTGATACTCACGAAACTCTTCGTTCACACCAAGGTAAAGTCTCGCATACACTTCACTATTGGCATAGATAGAGTCCACGTCAAAAACCACGCTAAAATGGTGATAATATCCGTCATAGTCACTGTCTGTATGCAATGTGACATAGGCGTCATACACCCAATAATCGTAATTTACATCCCGCTGTGCAGGGCGAACGTTAACCCGTTTAGCTGCCTGTGATTGTGGGGTCGTTTTAGCCGCTATACTGGGCCCTTCAGGTACATTGCTATTTGCGGCCAAAGAGGATTTTGTAGACGATGAAAAGGTATTCCCGCCCTGAGCGTCGGTGGACTTAGCTGACCAAGCTGATTCGTTAGCCTGTGCTGAAACGCAGAATATTGCACTAAATATGACACTGTGAATAATTGATATTTTCATGATGCACTCCCTAAATTGATGTAGGGAGTGTCGGTTTTTCACCATGAACAAACGCTGAAGAAAAGCTTACTGAGGATTAACCTGCTTGATTAGCATGGTATTTTACTGCTCCAAATACTCCTACGACTCAATAAAGTACGTGCCCCATCCGTCAAAGTGGACTTTTTGCTTTTGTGCAATCGCTAACAACTTAACGGTATCAGCGTTAATTAACTCTACGTCCAGCAAACGCTCAACAACCGCGTCAAAGCAGAAAATAGTACCCCCATCATCAAGCATTAACTCTTCTGCATCACCCACTTCAAAACCCGCTTTGAAAGCGTCTACCGCGGCTTTTTCCAGAACATCAAAGTTCTCACCCGCAAAATGATATTCAATTGTGTGTGGTTTAGTACTGTCACTACCATCTTCAATTAGGGCTTCTACGGTCTCTTGGTTAAACTCAAACCATTCTGCTTGTTCGTCTGTACTCATGTGATGTCCTGTATTCAACTTTAGACGCTAGTTTATCTGTTGCCTGCGGCAACTTCACTGTCTAATTGTGCTATTTTTTCCGCCATCAGCGCATGAAAATGCTCAGTCCATTCTTTAGTCGTGCGCTCACCACTTAAATCATATGGCTTACCGACATCGATGATCAGGGTTCCATTGTCCCAACGGTTGAGTTTTATTTTATTATCTAAGTTACTTGCCGCTACAATCACCACGGGTCGTTTGGCTAATTTAGCGATCCGTATCGCACCGGACTTAAAAGGCAATAGCCCTCGACCGTAGCTTCTTGTTCCTTCGGGAAAAAACCAAACCGATAACTTGCGCTTTTGCATTTTTCTCACGGTGTTTTTTAACGTATCTAACGCTCTACCTGAGTTCTTTCTATCGATCATGATATTACCCGACAACCAATACACCTGACCAAAAATTGGGATCCACTTTAGGCTCTTCTTTCCAACGGTCACAGTGCCCTTTAAGGCCGCAGCGCAAATAGTAAAAATATCGAAACTATTTTGATGGTTCGCTATAAATACATAGGGACCGTTTCGTTTAGCTTCTGGGGCGATACGTAAATCAATTTTAAGTCCTAACAACCAACACGTAGAACTATACAACTTGCCTGCTAGGTACACGTTATCTCTATGGAAGGGACGAAAAACACAAATTAACACCAGTAACAGGTTGATAAAAAGGAAGTAAAAGAAAATACTGACAATCCGAAGCAAAGCTAACACGGGTATTCCTATCATTAAAAATGGCCGCTGATTATACCTATATTTTACCAATAGGATGTCTGATCAGTATGCAATTGGAGCGTTATAACGTTGATTTTAAGTTAAAAATCTCATTATTATTATTGGCCAGCCGATACCAATAAAAATAGTATCGTAAACATACCAGGGTTAGGGCGTCAGTATACATGCAACAGTTTACTCATGAAGACTTGGATGATGACATCCTTACAGACTTACTCGAAGAAATTAACGAACTCTATGAAGCCAGTGAGCAGACCCTAATAGAGCTAGAAATAAAACCAACCGATAAAGAACTTCAACGTGCTTTATTTCGCTCGGTTCACACTATAAAAGGTGATTTAGGCTTGGTTAATTTCACGCCTATGATCCCGCTATTACAGCATGTAGAAGACCTCCTAGATTATCTTCGCAAAGGACAAATCGAGTACACCAGCAACATGAGCGATCTTGTGCTGTTAAGCATGGACAGGGTCAAAATATTTGTTGAAAGCTGCATTCAAAATGGCAAAGCAGAATACGACGCAAGTCTGTTTAACTTGCTGATTTTGCAGATTTCAAAAATTAGCCCGACGAATGGGGCTGAACATGAAAAAATATTATCAGAAGCCGTACTGCTATTAGATCCTAGTTTAGATGTACGTTCTTTTGCCAATACTGAAAGTGCGGAAAATCACCGTCCGCCTCCATCGAATCTCGCCACTACAGGTATTCCTAAACACTTAACGGAGCAAAAACGGGGCGACATTTTGTTTTTCCGAGAGTTAATGAAACCGATAGAAAAACGCTCTTCGTATTGGCTAGGTCGCGGTGACCGTATTGCAAAATTAGCGGCCTATGTAAATAAAGTCGCTGGCATGCCCATTGATGAAGATCAACTCGCGGTAGCCTGTTACATGCATGATTTTGGCATGGCGTTTATGCCAATAGAGATACTCCATAAAAATGGCCGAATGACAGAATCTGAATTCAATTTAATGCGCTCTCATGTATATAAAAGTGCTCGTTTATTGGAGCATTTAGAACACTGGAATGAGGCGCGCAAAATTGTAATGCAGCACCATGAACGAATGGATGGCAGTGGTTACCCTCTCGGGTTAAAGGAAGTCGATATTTGCGATGGAGCGAAGTTACTGGGGATCTTAGACACGTTCAACGCCATTACCCATACGCGTGCACACACCGCACAAACTGTGCATCCTAAAAAACGCGCAGTCATAGAAATAAATCGTATTAAAGATGGTCAGTTTTGCCCTAAATGGTTAGGTATGTTTAACCGCGCGATGGCGGTATTACTAACCAAGTAAGCGCCAGTAAGACGCTTTTAATGGCCAGTTCGGTGTCAATGTCACAATACTGTCGAATCAGCGTCGTAATAGCGTCGCGATAACACCGAACCGTATCCCTTACATATTCAGTTCTTTGAGCTTACGCGTCAGTGTATTGCGTCCCCACCCCAGTCTTTTTGCAGCGTCTTGCTTATGCCCATGTGTATGAAAGAGCGCGCGCTCTAGCAAAACGCGTTCAAATACCAACATTGCTTCGTCTAAAATATTATTACGCCCCGATTGGAGCTGCTCGTCAGCCCAAGAAGCAAGTATAGTTTGCCAATCACCCGACGCTTCTTCGCTGTCTTTACTCAATGGAAGTTCGTGAATTTCAGGCGGTAAATCATGGGGTAATACTTCTTGGCCACTGGCCATAACCGTTAACCAACGACAGACGTTTTCTAGTTGTCGCACGTTTCCTGGCCAAGGCAACTGCATCAAAATCTTCTTGGTTTCTTTACTCAAGCTTTTCACTTCAACCCCTAATTCAGCGCCAGCTTTTTGCAAAAAGTGAGCCGCTAACAAAGGAACATCTTCTCTGCGCTCGGTTAACCGAGGAATATGGATACGAATAACGTTCAAACGGTGAAATAAATCTTCCCTAAATTTACCATCCGCTACTCTTTGTTCTAAGTTCTGGTGGGTTGCGGCAATAATACGTACGTCCACAGTCACTGGATTGTGACCACCTACGCGGTAAAACTGGCCGTCAGCAAGAACACGCAATAAGCGCGTTTGCACGTCCAGCGGCATATCACCGATTTCATCAAGGAATAAAGTGCCACCATCAGCTTGCTCGAACCGACCTTGTCGGGCATTTTGAGCGCCTGTAAAGGCACCTTTTTCATGACCGAATAATTCAGATTCAATTAAATCAGCGGGGATAGCCGCCATGTTTAATGCGATAAATGTCTGCTTTGCTCGGGGACTATGACGATGTAATGCTTGAGCGACAAGTTCTTTACCCGTGCCTGATTGACCATTAATTAACACACTAATACTAGAGCGTGATAAGCGTCCTACCGCCCTAAACACTTCTTGCATTGCTGGCGCTTCGCCGATGATCTCAGTGGCGGTTGCTAAAATAGGTCTCTGGTTACTTTTAACTTGCTCACGTACATGTGTTAACGCTCTGCGTACGAGCCCGACCGCTTCTTCTATATCAAAAGGTTTAGGCAGATATTCAAACGCACCGCTTTGATACGCATTTACCGCACTGTCTAAATCAGAATGAGCAGTCATGATAATCACAGGAATATTCGGATAGCGCTTATGCACTTCTTCAAGTAACGCCATGCCGTCCATTTGCGGCATCCGAATATCTGACACGATCACCTCAGGGGGTTGATCAGTCTGCAATTGCAATAATAAGTCTTCAGGATTCTCGAAACTGAAACAGGGTATACTGGCCGCTTGCAGTGCTTTTTGTAAAACCCAACGAATAGAACTATCGTCATCAACTATCCAAACCGGTTCTGTGCTCATGAATTAAGTTCCTTCCTGTTAATAGGAATATATAAAGTGAATTCTGTATGACCTGACCAACTTTCAACGTCGATCTTGCCTTTATGGTGATCTATTAGTGTTTGAGCGATTGATAAACCTAGCCCCGTTCCCTCTTTCTTACCTGTCACCATGGGGTAGAACAAAGTGTCTTTTAATTCGCTAGGGATACCGGGACCGTTATCGACTAAACTAATTCTCATCACGAGCGGGTGCCGCTCGCCATGCACCGTCACCTGCCGCTCAATACGAGTGACTACATTGATTTTTCCATCGCTCTGTCCACTGTGCATGAGTGCCTGAACGCTATTGCGCATAATATTTAATACAGCTTGCTGCACCATATCCTGATCTAGGATGCTTTCAGGAATACTCGGATCATAATCACGTTCGATCACAATATCGTGACTAAGATCAAGCTGTACTAGCGTGATAACCTTCTCTAATACTCGGTGCACATTGTGATTTTGAAAATTAGGACGAGAATTAGGCCCTAACAGGCGATCGACTAAATTGCGTAAGCGGTCAGATTGCTCGATGATCATGGTCGTAAATTCTTGCAGGTCTGCTGAAGGCAGTTCTTTCTCAAGCAACTGCGCCGCACCGCGAATACCCCCTAAAGGATTCTTGATTTCGTGAGCAAGCCCGCGTATCAATTCACGAGCAGCTTGTTGTTGAGCCCACTGCTGTGTTTCTTGACTGATTTTCTTTTGCTGTTCGATTAAGCGCATTTCAAGTAACAAGGTGACGCCGTCAGCGGTATGCAGGCATGTAACGGTGACATCGGCATGCGTGTGGCGTCCATCGGTAAAACTAATTTGTACATCGCCGTCTGAATATCCTTCGCCATGCTGCATTCCCTGGGTAAAGCGGACGAAGTCTAAACTCGCATCAGCAATGAATTGCTTGATTGGACAATCTAATAATAGATTTAAGCTGCGCTCAAACATTGCTTGCGCTGCATGGTTCGCTTCAACGATAACCAATTTTTCGTCCAGCAAGATAACTGCAGTGGACAAGTTATCCAGTAAAGTGTCTGTTTTCATTTTAAACGGCATATCAACAACACATTCAAGCGCACCATTTTGGTGCTTAAAGATTTATTTCAGCGCATCCTGCCCACTTGGTCAACTAGATGTTCTTAGTTAGGGCGATTCAACGCTGATGCTTGGTGCAAATAAAAGGTTTGCTTAGGGGTAGATGCAAGTATCTTGCCCGACTTGAGGGCAAATTCGATATAGAAGGTGTACGCGCCGCGATCTAACTGTTTTAGTTTAAATACACCGCTATTTTGGGAAATACGCTGATCATTTAAGTGCAGTGTGTATTCGCCTTGAACTTGTGGGTCAATGCTTGCGTGAATACTCACGTGGCCATTGTTATCGCGAATTGTTTGCTCGGGTTTAGGGGAGACTATCTGCAGTTTTAGGTTAATTTCTTTACGGGGTTTGTTAGCGTTAGGTGTGACCAAAACAGGTGTTTGGGTAACTCCTTTTGTCTTCACAACAGAGCCAGCAGGCAGTGGCACCGGAACAGCCTGCCCCGAAGGTTTATCTGTATAAATGACGCGGCCATCTGCAGTAGTAACTTTATATACCTTGTCATTCGCCAAGACCAGCAAAGCGCACGTACACAGTAAAACTCCAATGATAATTGACTTCATAGGGAACACCGTTAACCTAACATTATATAAATACAACGACTAATACCATTCCACGTTAATAAGTGATCACTCAGCGAGAGTTTAAAAGGGCTTAA